>WBZM01000464.1_pt1 | contig 57340 bp, 48 predicted proteins | sample 5204271 | NCBI WGS metagenome assembly WBZM01 (sample SAMN12344346, study PRJNA552823) | activated sludge metagenome | biome: Activated sludge suspended growth; feature: Nitrification reactor; material: Wastewater; isolation source: activated sludge from nitrification reactor of wastewater... | reverse complement strand
GGCCGCTTTCGAACCTGCCGCTTAAATTCCCGCATCGTCCTGAGAGGATTCAACGGCCGCTTGCACGACGTTGGCTCTATCGGCGAACGTCCGGTCTGGAAATGCTCGAACGGCAGGTCGGGGTCGAATGTTCGCTTTCGCCGGATAGATCAGCTGCCGTTCGAGCCCATTCAAGTCTGAACGTCGGGTAAACGCCGCATTCCTGCCTGCCAATGCCAAATCGCCGAGCGACCGGAATGGCCGAGTTGTGTGAATTGGCCTCCCGGCAGGTTCCGGAGTAGAGCAGTCGTTCGTACGGCTGCTTTCCGGAATCACCGAATCATAGCAAGTGATGTCTTCCTTGCTCACGTCCGGGCCAACGAGCCGTAGTGACCAGGATTCAGGGTGCTGCTGGCCAACGCCCTCCTCAAGGTATCGGGGCCAGCCAAGCCGGCAAACAAGGGCACACCGCGCAACGGTTTTTCGCTACGACCTATTGATCACCTGAAGCAAGCTGTCCCCCAATGTCCGTCGGTGTTGCCGACAACATGCCCAGGTAGCCAAGACCTTCAAGGCTACGGCGCGTTGCGACGCGCCGGTCGTTCTTCTTCGCCAAGCCGTTCGCGGCGTTTTCTACCACCCCCTGGGGCAGTCACAGCCCCGGCGGGCCGTGCTGCCTCCGATTCATTCGAGGACAACACCATGCCTGTCACCCATCCATCCAAGACGCTGTATCGCATCGACGAATGCCCCGACCTGATGGCCGACGGCTGCATCGGTGACGAGAACGGCAACCTGGTCTTTCTCTCGATCTGGGCGCGCGACACGGCCGTCCAGGAATTCCTGGCCCGCCTGACCTTGGGCCGCGATGAACAGGGACTGGATCAGTTCCATGTCATCACTGAGCAGGGCGCGAGCGTCCCGGTTTTCGTCGGTAACGTCGAGAACCTGGAGAAGCGCATCACCCGCGCCTACCGCCGCACGTTGTTCGGCTCACTGACGAACGTGTGGCTGTTCGACCGTCGTGCCGTGAAGCCCGACAAGGCCAACGCCAGCGCGCTGGCGCTTCTGCCGCGCGAGAGCGCATACCGGCTCGACCGGCTGTGGTCGCTGGTGCGGGACACCTGCCCGCTGCCGCTGCTCGATCACTGGCGCGACATCGTGCTGGAACTGTTGCAGACGCGGTCGATGCTGACCCGCCTTCCGTTCGCCCTCGGGCCATTGGAAGGCCACCGGCTCGCCATCGACGTACCGGCACTGACCCAGGCGCTAGGCAGCCTGATCCGCAGCAACGTGCTCACCACCGACGCCTCCGGGCACCCGATCGCCTCCGACCTGCCGCTCGAAGCGGTGGCCTGAGGTCTCCGCACCGGACGTGCGCTCCTGCATGTCCGCTTCCCTCCATCGATATGCCCAGGAGATTCCCATGGCACTCATGTTCCCGCGGCTCGCCCGCAATTTCGTCAAGAACGGGTACTTCCCCACCGATGAACCCACGCTCGAAAGAGCGCTCGCCGCACTGGCACCCGCCGACGGCCCGATGTGCATCCTCGATCCCTGCGCCGGCGAAGGCGTGGCGATCGCCGAAGCCGCGCACGCCCTCGGGCGCGAGCAGGCCAAGGCCTTCGCCGTCGAGTACGACGCCGAACGCGCCGCACACGCACGCGGACTCGTCGATCGCTGTATCCACGGCGACCTGATGGACACGCTGATCTCACGCCAGACCTTTGGTCTGCTGTGGCTCAACCCGCCCTATGGCGACCTGAGCAAGGACGCCAACGGCAACATCGGCTACCAGGGTCAGGGTCGCGCCAGGCTGGAGAAGCTGTTCTACCAACGCGCGTTGCCGTTGCTGCAGTACGGCGGCGTGCTGGTCTTCATCGTGCCGTCCTATGTCCTCGATGCCGAGCTGGTCGGATGGCTGACGCGCCATTTCGCCGAGCTGCGCATCTACCGTGCGGTGGAGACGCAGTTCAAGCAGGTGGTGATCTTCGGTCGCCGGGTTCGCCAGCGCGACCAGGCATCGGATTCGGTCAAGGCCGTGCGCGGTTTGCTGTTGCAGATCGGGCAGGGCGACGCCGAAGCCGAGGAACTGCCGCTGGATTGGCCGTTCCTGCCGTACTCCGTCCCCGCCAGCTCGGCCGAGCCGGAGCACTTCTATCGTGTGACGATGGAGCCCGAGCAGTTCGCCGACGAGGTCGGTCGGCTGCAAGGGCTCTGGCCGGCGCTCGATACGCACCTGGGCGCCGCGCAGCAGTCGCTGCGCCCGCCGGCGCGGGTCTTGTCCCACTGGCATCTCGCTCTGGCCTTGGCCGCGGGCGCGATCTCCGGCGTGGTGAAGTCCAGAGCCGGGCGCGTGCTCGTCGTCAAAGGTGATACCCACAAGGAGAAGACCCTCCAGACGGAATACACCGAACGCGACGACGGCTCCGTCGCCGAGACGCGCATCCTCACCGACAAGTTCGTGCCGGTCATCCGTGCCTGGGACATGACGCCAGGTTCCCCGACAAGGGGCGAGGTGCTGACCATCCGCTGACCGTTGTTCCCTGACGGCTCGCCGTCGTTTTCATCCACCCACCGGGGTCATGTCGCCCCGATGGGGTGCCGTGGCCCCCTTCTTCCAGAAGGAGAAACCACCATGGCACTCGCAGTCCTCAACCTCGCTTCACAGGCACGCTTTTCACCCGGACAGGTGGTCATGACCACCGGCGTCGACGAGCTGGTCCGACAGGGCCGGCTCAACCCCACGCCCTACCTGCGCCGCCATCTTCATGGCGACTGGGGCGACCTCAGCGGCGACGACCGGCGACTGAACGACGCCGCGCTCGCGTCCGGCGAGGATCGTCTGTTCTCGTCCTATCAGGTCATGCCCGACCTCAAGCTCTGGATCATCACCGAATGGGATCGCAGCGTCACCACGCTGCTGCTGCCCAGCGAATACTGATCCGCATCCGACGGCCTTGCGCCGTTCCTTTCTTCCCAACCCGGGGCCTGTCATCGCCCCGTGGGGGAGGTGCATGCCCCATTGCCTTGGAGCATCACCATGTCCCCCGATCTTGAAACCATTCCCGAAACCGCTCTGCAGGGCGACCTGCTCGAAGCGGCCGCCTCTCCTCTCATCCTTAGCCTGCAGGACTTCGTGTCCGAATTCGGCGACGAGCTGCTCGACTCGCTCAATCGCGCCAATCCTCCGGTCTACGCCGGACAAGCGCGGGCGCATCGGCAGATCGTCCTCGCGAGCCTCAAGCGCAAGCTGTTCCAGGCGCAAGCCGATATGGTCCATGCCGTCACCGAGCTGTTGGTCGACCGCGGCGAACGCGCCGCGATCGTCAACGGCGAGATGGGCTGCGGCAAAACGACCGTCGGCATCGCCACGGCCGCCGTGCTCAACGCCGAAGGCTACCGCCGCACGCTGGTGCTCTCGCCACCCCACCTGGTCTACAAGTGGCGGCGAGAAATCCAGGAGACGGTGGCCGGCGCCAAGGTCTGGGTGCTCAATGGCCCGGATACGCTGCTCAAGCTGCTGAAACTGCGCGAGCAGTTGGGCGTGCCGGCAGGCGGCCAGGAGTTCTTCGTCCTGGGCCGCGTGCGGATGCGGATGGGCTTCCACTGGAAGCCCGTCTTCATCCGGCATCGGAGTCACCACGGCGACGTGGCGGCGTGCCCGGACTGCGGCCATGTCATCACCGACCTCGACGGCGAGCCGGTCAACCCGGTCGAGCTGGAAGCCGAGGAGTTCCGCCGCAAGTGCAGCCAGTGCGCCGCACCGCTGTGGACGCTGATCCGTCCGAGGGGCCTGTCCGCCAGCGACCAGTCCTCTTCCGTGCTCAAAGCCTTGAAGCGCATCCCGACCATCGGGGAAGTCACCGCGCAGAAGCTGATGCAGAAGTTCGGTGACGCCTTCCTCGCGTCGATGCTCGGGGACAACATCCACGAGTTCATCAACCTGATGGACGACCGCGGCGAGCTGGTCTTTTCGGACCGCCAGGCGCACCGAATGGAGCGCGCGATGGCGAACATGGAGTTCGGCTTCGGCGAGGGCGGCTACCAGCCGTCCGAGTTCATCAAGCGCTACCTGCCCCAGGGCACGTTCGACCTGCTCATCGCTGACGAGGCGCACGAGTACAAGAACGGCGGCTCCGCACAGGGCCAGGCCATGGGCGTACTGGCGGCGAAGTCGCGCAAGACCTTGTTGCTCACCGGCACGCTGATGGGCGGCTATGGCGATGATCTGTTCCACCTGCTGTTCCGAGCCCTGCCGGGGCGGATGATCGAAGACGGCTACCGCCCTTCCAAGAGCGGCAGCATGACCTCGGCCGCGATGGCATTCATGCGCGATCACGGTGTCTTGAAAGACATCTATTCCGAGAGCACGGGCACGGCACACAAGACGGCCAAGGGCACCAAGGTATCGGTGCGCACGGTCAAGGCGCCAGGTTTCGGTCCGAAGGGCGTGCTGCGTTGCGTCCTGCCGTTCACGGTCTTCCTCAAGCTCAAGGACATCGGCGGCAATGTGCTGCCGCCCTACGACGAGGAATTCCGCGAAGTCGCGATGGACACGGCGCAAGCCGCGGCCTACCGCGATCTGGCGGGTCGGCTGACCCAGGAGCTGAAGCAGGCCCTGGCGAAGCGCGACACGACGCTGCTCGGTGTGGTCCTCAACGTGCTGCTGGCCTGGCCGGACTGCTGCTTCCGGTCGGAAACGGTGGTGCATCCGCGCACTCGCAACACTTTGGCCTTCGTACCGGCTCAGTTCAACGAGTTGGAGGTGATGCCCAAGGAGCGCGAGCTGATCGACATCTGCAAGCAGGAGAAGGCGGAAGGCCGCAAGGCCCTGGTCTATTCGGTCTACACCGGCACGCGCGATACCACGTCGCGCCTCAAGGTACTGCTGGAGCAGGAAGGCTTCAAGGTGGCGGTATTGCGCGCAAGCGTGGATGCCTCCCGCCGCGAGGACTGGATCGCCGAGCAGTTGGACCGCGGCATCGATGTGCTCGTCACCAATCCCGAGCTGGTGAAAACCGGCCTGGACCTGCTGGAATTCCCGACCATCGTGTTCCTCCAGTCGGGCTACAACGTGTATTCGCTACAGCAGGCCGCCCGGCGCTCCTGGCGTATCGGCCAGAAGCAGCCCGTGCGCGTGATCTACCTCGGCTACGCCAACTCCTCGCAGATGACCTGCCTGGGGTTGATGGCCAAGAAGATCATGGTATCGCAGAGCACCTCCGGCGACGTGCCTGAATCGGGGCTCGATGTCCTGAACCAGGATGGCGACTCGGTGGAGGTAGCGCTGGCACGGCAGTTGGTGCATTGAGCATTGTTGAACTTGGCGGCCCCTTAGGGGGCCGTTCCTTTTGCGGTCGGCGATCAGTTCCCTTTGTTTGCTGCCCAAGTGTGCGGACGCGGCGATGGTGATGGCTCCATCTTCGAGGAACCGACCCATGCGACAGCCCCCCCGTCTCCTCGGCCTGGCCGTCCTGTCGGCGGTGATGGCCGAGGCCATCCTGCTGTCAGGTTGCGCCACGTCTGCGACACCTCCCGCATCTGCCACCGCAGACGACGCACCCGCGCTGCGCGCCGCGCTTCCGGTCCCCGAGTCAATTGCCACTGGCCCAGCCGCCTCCGCCGACCTCACTCCCATCGTCCGCTACGGACGCTACACGCTAGTCGAACTGGTTCCGGAACCGGCGCAGCGCGAACTGATGCGGCAGGTGGTCGAGGTCGTGATTCCGCCAAACCTCGACACCAACGTGGGCGACGCCCTGCGCCACGTCCTGCGGCGTTCGGGGTATCGATTGTGCGATACCGCAGATTCCGCGGCGCTGTATGCACTGCCGCTGCCTGCCGCGCATCTGCACCTTGGCCCGTTGATGCTGCGCGACGCGCTGCTGACGCTCGCAGGCCCTGCGTGGGATGTGTCGATCGATGATGGTGCGCGCCAGGTGTGCTTCAAACGTCATGCGACACCGGTCCCGGTTTCCGCGAATCCATCGGACGAGACCCAAGGTGCCGATCGCCGGGAGGTTCAGCCATGAGCGTCCCGCAAATGTCTCTCGACGATGCCGGCCGTCCACGCTGGCTGGAGATCGCGGCCGGTGTCTGGTTGGTGCTCGTGAGCGGCATCGCCATTGTCGACAGCGTGAGCCTCTCTCGCCTGATCGAACAGAGCCGCAGCAGCGCACAGGATGCCCAGGTGCAGGCGCTCGCCACCCGTGTCAGCGATCTCGAACATCAGGCCGAAGCCACGAAGCGCCAGCCCAAGCCTGTCGTCCAAGGCGACTTCGACGCTGCCCGCCAGGCGCTGGAGGAGCGGCTGGCGCACGTCGAACAGGCACAGGCGGCGGATGCCCACGGCGAAGACATCAAGGCGCTGCAGGCGCGCGTGGGCGTCCTCGAAGCCCGCCTGAAGAAGCGGGCACCGTCCGCCACAGCTCCCCGCAAGACCGCAGAGACGACCAAGCCCAAAGTGCCCGAACCGCCATTCGACGTGGTCGGTCTGGAATTGCGCGGCGGCGAACGCTTCGTGTCGATCGCATCGCGCGGCGCCACGGCGCTTACCGACCTGCGGCTGCTGCGCGAGGGTGAGTCGATCGGTGCGTGGCAACTCCAGGCCATCGACGCGCATGCCGTCGTCTTCCGCGTGGACGACCAGACCGTGCGCGTCGCGCTGCCGTAGGAGCGTGCCATGAAGCCAGGCTTGGCGACCTCGATCGGCCTTGCTGTGGCGCTCGCCCTCGTGGCGGCCGGTGGATTCGCGCAGTCGGCGCCGGTGGCGAACTCCCGCGTGATCCCGAGCCTGGTGCAGAACAGCACCGACGCCGGGCTGGACGAACGCCTCGCGCGGGATTGGGGACTGCGGCCCGAGGAATGGGCGCGCTATCGGCAATTGATGCAGGGGCCGCTCGGCATCTATTCCCCGAACCTCGATCCGCTCACCGCCCTGGGCATCGAGGCCCGCAGCGACGAGGAGCGCAACCGCTACGCGGAGCTGCAGGTACAGGCCGAGTCGCGGCGCGTGGGCAAGACGCTGGCCTATCAGCGCGCCTACGATGCTGCCTGGCAGCGCTTGTTTCCCGGCCAGCCGCGCGTGAACCTGCCCGGCGCACAGAGTCCCGGTTCAGGCAACAAGGGCTCCGGGCGGCTGGCAGTCTTCGTCAAGGCCGACTGCCCGCTGTGCGAACAGCGCGTGCGCCAGTTGCAGGCAGCTGGCACGACCTTTGATCTCTACATGGTCGGCAGCCGCCAGGACGATGCCCGCGTCCGCCACTGGGCCACGCAGGCTGGCATCGACCCCGCCAGAGTGCGGGCGCACACGATCACGCTCAATCATGATGGTGGGCGCTGGTTGTCCTTGAGCCTGCCCGGTGAGTTGCCTGCCGTAGTGCGCGAGGTGAATGGCCAATGGCGGCGCCAGTAGCAGCGGCACGGGCCACAGGCGCAGTGCTGGCCCTCTGCGCCTGGGTGCCGATCGCATCGGCCCAGGAAGTACCGCCGCCGGCTTACCAGCTTGCCGCACAGCAGGCGGGCATACCCTCGCCAGTGCTGTTTGCGGTCGCTCTGCAAGAGAGCGGCGCGCGGCTGCACGGCCGCCTGATTCCCTGGCCGTGGACCCTCAACGTCGCCGGCCATGCGGAGCGCTATGCCACACGGGCCGAAGCCTGCGCCGGGCTGCGTCGAGCGCTTGCACACACACCCGCCAGCCGCATCGACGCGGGCCTCGGGCAGGTGAACCTCGGCTATCACGCGCACCGCTACGAGCATGCCTGCGACCTGCTCGATCCGTACCGCAATCTCGCCATCGCTGCGGACATCCTTCTGGAGCAGCACACACCGGGCGAGGACTGGATGGTCGCCATCGGCCGCTACCACCGGCCCGCCGGCGGCGAGCCGGCCGCCCGCTACCGCCGCAGCGTTCATCGGCACCTTGCCCGCGTGCTGGGTTCGGACACATCCGTTTCTTCCAACGCTTTTATCCGGACCCGCACGCCATGAACTACATCCTGCTTGTTGCCGCCCTTGGGTTGTGGTCGGCCACCGCCGCCGTCGCGCAAACGGCCCTCCAGCCAACTCAGACGACCGCGCCCCAACCGCTGATCGTCGTTGAGGACCATGGTGGCGTATCGGCCTTGCCGTACTATCAGGCCCTCCATCCACAGGACGCCGGCCCAGATCAGCCGCCCGTCGCGACGCCCGTGCCCCGCGCGGGCAATTCGGCCGTAGCGGAAGCGGCCATGCTCCCGGTTCGCTCGGCGCGGCTGTCGCCCGGCGACGAGCCACGCCGAGTGATTCGCGCACCGGGCCTGTCGCCGTTGTTCCTGGTGGGCGACGACGATCGCTCGCGCGCCTGGCTGCGACAGCGGCGCGCGGCCCTGCAGGAACTGCGGGCGATGGGACTGGTGGTCAACGTGGCCACGCCCGAGGCCCTAGTCACGCTACGCCGGCTCGCGCCTGGGCTCATGCTTTCGCCAATCTCCGGCGACGACCTGGCGCAACGGCTCGGCATCCGCCACTACCCGGTGCTGATCACAGCCACCGGCATCGAGCCTTGAAGCGAAATACGTTGAAGCGTCCGCCATGGCCCATCCCAATTCCGTCGAGGTACTGCTGCGACCAGCGGTGGAGCTTTACACCGTCGCGGTATGTGGCGGCGCCTCGTTACTGTGCCTGGTGGCGCCGTGGTCGCTCGCGCTGAGTCCCTTGCTGGGTCTGGGTAGCGCACTGGCGTTTCTCACCTTTGGTGCCATCCGCTGGCGGGATGCATTGGTCGTCCTGCGCTACCGGCGCAACATCCGGCGTCTGCCACGCTACGTGATGACCAGCCGTGATGTGCCGGTCAGCCAGCAGAGGCTGTTCATCGGCCGGGGCTTTCGCTGGGACCAGCGCCACACGCACCGGCTTGTGCAGACCTACCGGCCGGAGTTCCGCCGCTACGTGGAGCCGACGGCGATCTATCGGGCGGCGCGGCGGATCGAGGAGCGGCTGGAGTTCGCCCCCGTCCCGGTCTCGAAGCTGGCGATGGCCCTGGCCTGGGACAGTCCGTTCAATCCAGGGCGCCCAATACCGCCGGTCGGCGGGCTGCCGCGGCTGCACGGCATCGAGCCGCAGGAAGTCGACGTGACGCTGCCGCTTGGCGAACGGGTCGGTCATTCGCTGGTCCTGGGAACGACACGGGTGGGAAAGACCCGCCTGGCCGAGCTGTTCATCACGCAGGACATCCGGCGCAAGGCAGGCGGCCAGCATGAGGTGGTGATCGTCTTCGATCCCAAGGGCGATGCCGATCTCCTGAAGCGCATGTATGTGGAGGCCAAGCGCGCCGGGCGCGAGGGCGAGTTCTACGTCTTCCATCTCGGTTGGCCGGACATCAGCGCGCGCTACAACGCCGTGGGCCGCTTCGGGCGCATCTCGGAAGTCGCCACCCGCATTGCAGGCCAGCTCTCGGGCGAAGGCAACTCGGCGGCCTTCCGAGAGTTCGCCTGGCGCTTCGTCAACATCATCGCGCGGGCCCTGGTGGAACTGGGGCAGCGCCCCGACTACCTGCTGATCCAGCGCCACGTCATCAACATCGACGCGTTGTTCATCGAGTATGCCCAGCACTTCTTCGCCAAGAACAAGCCGAAGGCCTGGGAGATCATCGTCCAGCTCGAAGCCAGGTTGAACGACAAGAACATCCCGCGGAACATGATCGGGCGCGAGAAGCGCGTTGTGGCGCTGGAGCAGTACCTCTCGCAGGTGAGGGTCTATGACCCGGTGCTCGACGGCCTGCGTAGCGCAGTCCGCTACGACCGAACCTACTTCGACAAGATTGTCGCGAGCCTGCTGCCGCTGTTGGAGAAACTGACCACCGGCAAGATCGCCCAACTGCTCGCGCCGAACTATTCCGATCTGTCCGACCCTCGGCCGATCTTCGACTGGATGCAGATCATCCGCAAACGCGCGGTGGTCTACGTCGGGCTCGATGCGCTGTCGGACGCGGAAGTCGCTGCAGCCGTCGGCAACTCGATGTTCAGCGACTTGGTGTCGGTCGCGGGCCACATCTACAAGTTCGGCATCGACGACGGCCTGCCTGGTGCCTCCCTCAGCGTGAAGGTGCCGATCAACGTGCATGCCGACGAGTTCAACGAGCTGATGGGCGACGAATTCATCCCGATGATCAACAAGGGTGGCGGCGCCGGGGTGCAGGTCACGGCCTATACGCAGACGCTCTCGGACATCGAGGCGCGCATCGGCAACCGCGCCAAGGCCGGCCAGGTGGTCGGCAACTTCAACAACCTGTTCATGCTGCGCGTGCGCGAGACCGCCACGGCCGAGCTGCTGACGCGGCAACTGCCCAAGGTCGAGGTTTACACCACGTCGCTCGTGAGCGGCGCCACCGACAGCTCCGACCCGACCGGCAATACCGCCTTTACCTCCAATACGCAGGACCGCGTCACGAGCACCAGTGTGCCGCTGATCGAGCCGTCGCATGTCGTCGCGTTGCCCAAGGGGCAGTGCTTCGCACTGATCGAGGGTGGCAACCTGTGGAAAGTTCGCATGCCCCTGCCGGCGCCCGACCCTGACGAGGCGATGCCGAAGGATCTGCAGGAGCTGGCCGGCTACATGCGGCAGCACTACGTCGAGGCTGGCGACTGGTGGGAGAACCAGGGCTTGCCCAGCCTGCAGGACAGCGCACTGCCGGTCGACCTGATGGACGACTTCAAGCAGATGGCCGGCGATGCCGCGGCGGCCGAGGCATGACCGACCCGGCCGTCGCCGCGCAACGGCAGCAGGTTCGCCAGCAAGGCCTGATCGCGGGTCTGGTAACGCTGCCGTTTCGCTTCTTTGGCGTACTGTGCGGCTCGCTGCTGCTATGCATCGTCATCGAGTGCATCGGTCTGCATTTCTTCTGGCCTGAGCAAGGCTGGCACCATGCGCAGGGCATGCTCGACTACGAGCTCGCCCAGGTCTCGGAAAACTTCACACGTAGCGTGCTCGTGCAGGAGCCGGGGCGTAGCGCGCGCCGGCTCATCGAGCATGCCTACGACTGGATGTTCCTCAAGAGCGGTCTGCTCGATTGGATACGCGATGCCGCGGCGCAGTCCCGCGCCGGCGCGCACAACCAGGCTCATGACTTCCGCTACTACCTGGGCCAGGTATATGTGCACGTGGAGAGCTACCTGATCGCGTCGGCCTACACCGTGCTGGTTTTCCTTGTGCGGCTGCTGGTACTGACCCTGACCTTGCCCCTGTTCCTGATGGCCGCATTCGTCGGGCTAGTGGACGGGTTGGTGCGTCGAGACGTGCGCAGGTTCGGCGCCGGGCGCGAATCGGGCTTCGTCTATCACCGCGCGCGAGCGAGCCTGATGCCGCTAGCCGTGCTGCCGTGGGTTACGTATCTGGCGCTGCCCGTCAGCGTCCGTCCGCTGCTAATCCTCCTTCCCAGCGCAGCGCTGCTCGGGATTGCCGTGGACATCGCTGCGGCGACGTTTAAGAAGTACATCTAGTCTAGTGCCCGGTTGCGGCTGTCGGCGATGATGAGCACGCACCCGTCAGCGGTTAGCGGCGCCGTCCTCGCCGCGGCTAGGCCGACGCGCCCGGGCTCACCACGGACCCTTAGTTAGACCGGGGATCTACGCATTAGGCTCAGGCTGAGGAGCGGTCGCCGCTTCTGGCTCGGGTTCGGGGCGCGCGGGGTCGAGTCCGAGGTAGACGTAGCTCGGCTCGCGCCGGAGTCCCTCGGCCGGAGACGTGCGCACCAATCGCAAGTTCTCCGCATCGTAGGTCATGCCGTCCACCAGGCACGACTCGGCGACGCGAGGGTTGTACCCGTGCAGCCAGACGAAGTTCTTCTTCGTCCAGGCCAGCACGGCTTTCTGAAGCGCCCGGCTGTCCTTGTCGTAGTCGACCTGGCTGACAGCGAGTCCCATCACGTTCAAGCAGAAGCCAAGAATCTTTGCCCCTTTGAAGTTGGCGAAGCGCCTCATGCGAGCAATCTCGTCATAGAGAAGCCGGCGTACCTTGAACTTCACAACACGGCCGGCTGGGCCGTCGAGGTGATTGAAGTTGAACAGCTCACCCCACACCGAGTTGTGCTGAATCGACCAGCAGCCCCACTGCGGCGACCTGACCGCCGAAGCATGGAAGATCACCTCGAAGATCATGCTGGCGATGTGATCGTAGAAGGTCTCGCGTGGGTGGCCGTGCTTCTCTTTCACACGAATGCGGACGTGGTCGGGGACTCCCTTTTCGTCGAGGATCTTGACCGCGTCTTTGATGAACTCAACGACGACACGCAGTCGGCGGGACGAGTCGGTGTCCCAAGCGCTGGTGAGTTCGTTCAGCGCATAGAGATCGGAGGCAGCATTCTCGATGTAGCCCTTAGCGCGATAGAGCACGAACGAATGGCCGCCATACCCTTCTTCGACGTAGCTGCGAAACGTCATCAATACCACCCGGCAGTAGGCTTCCCACTGCGCGGCGTCCCATTCCCTCTTACCGTAGATGTCAGGGTCAAGCAGGGTTCCGATTGTCTCGACCATCTCATAGTTAGCGAACATCGCTTGGCTGAGAGGCTTGTGGTAACCGATCAGACCCGACTCGTAGCCCTCTGCTTCGTGGTAGAGGAATGAGTCCTTGTTTGCCAGTGCCTCGTTGACTATGTTCTTGGCGTAGACCTCCACTTGGATGCCGTGCTTTTTCATCTCTGCCATTGCCTGGAACACGGCCAGGGCGGTACCAGGCGAAGACTCGACGATTGCGCGGCACAGTCTTTTGTCGGCAATGAGCAGAAGCAGGTCGTTAGCATACCCCTCCACCTTCGGTGGGGTACGCTTCGCTTCCCCTTCGCGCTCGACCCGGTAGTTCTTGAGCCTGCCCCTATCCGTAGCGTGACGGACAAGCGAACTGGCCGAGTAGGCTAGCTCGTCTGCGATTACGGCGAGCTCCGTCGGTGATCCCTTGAGGATGAATCGATACAGGGTCTGCGCGAAGCGTTCAGCGTTGTGCCTACCGTACTTGGGTGGACGGATGAACGCGAACCAAGTCCAAGTGAGGAACGTCAGCAGGAACAATCCGCCCAGGATCGCTTGCCACGATGCAGGCGTCAGGAGGTTGCCCTTTGGTACGAGCCACTGCTCAGCGCGCCAGAGGTCCGTCAGCAGCGTGAGCACGCCGACAGCGGTGACGACCGAGAACGTGATGCCCAGCAGAGGTATAGGGGTGGTCCGAACCCGGAACCGGTAGCGGACGTCGGCGATTGTCCAGGCCAACACCATGAGCGCGAGACCCGCGAGGAACTCCGAGAAGCCGAAGAACTTCTGCCCACTCCCATCGAGAGGGATGAAGCAAATGCCCACGAAGCACTGTTCAACTGTCACTTGGACCTCCTCTTTGTATCCGTCGCCTCCATCGTCGAGCCTTCAAGCGGAAGTGGATGCCCGCGATCTGTGTCTGCCTGAATTCGACTTCAGGTCGAACCCTGAATAGCCACTCTCGTCGATGTGAAAGCATTCCATTCCCGTCCCTCGCTTGCGTCACCGCCCGAGCAGCGCGGCGGCGGCATTCATCTGCTCGTGCTCGAAGGCCGGCGCGAAGTCATCCAGCTCGGCCGCGCGCAATCCGACCTCCGGGCTGAGTGCGACCTGGCGCCAGCGTGATACTGCGTCATGCACCTCACCCAGCACGGCCAGGGCCTGTGCCTCGTCCAGCGCGAAGTACGATGCGCGGGCCAGCAGCATCTGCACGTCGGTGATCGGCCCATCCTGCTCGTTCAGCCAGGTCTTGGACTCCCTGTCCTTGTCCGGGAAAGGATTGATGTCGAAGGCAGGCGCAAGGCGCCACAGCCCGTGCTCCACGTGCAGGAAGCCGTGGTTCTGCAGGTGATCGTCCACGTTGGTGATCAGCAGGTTCAGCACCAGGCGGCGCCAAAGCTGGCGCACATCCTCGGTGGGTGCGTGGCTGTGGGAGCGAATGGCGTCGGCGATCTCCGTGTAGCTGCGATCCTCTTCGCGTGAGGCCTGCAGCAGCGATGCGGCCGACTGGTAGGGGATGCGGCCGTCTTCGGCGTCGCGGTCGAACCGGCGGATCACCGCGACCGGCGCCTCGTTTCCCCTGTCACCCAGCAAGACGATGCGCGCGGGCGCGGCGTCAATGCCGGCCCGTGCCGCCAGCTTCAGGGCCAGGACCTCGCCGCGCGTGACGCTGCGGGTGTCGCCCACGCTCGGAAACTTGCCGATGGCCAGCCAGCCGTCCTCATCCACCATCGTGCACTTGGGCCGCAGCCCACCGAGCGACGTCCCCTTGCCTTGCAGGTAGCGCAAGTCATCGGCCGATTCCTGCCCGCGTTCGACGGCGCGGCTGGCCTGGTAGATGTGCTCCAGCTCGATCAACGGCGGCGTGTTGCGCCGGCCTTTCGCGACCGTCCTGTGCCACGTCCCATCTGCATCGCGCAGGCGCAGTGCGCCGACCCGGCTGAAGTCGTCGACCGCCAGCAGGTAGTCCAGCTCGGTGAGGGCCGGCAGTTCCGGATCGGCCCTGCGGCGCTTGGCATGGTCGCGAGCGATGATGCGCCGGCCCCAGGCATCCGGCGCGGTATCTGCGATCGCCCCATGGAACACGGAATCGTGTGGCGATGCGGCCTTATGCGGCTGGTGGCCCGGCATGAGCTGCAGGTCGGCCGACACGTTGAAGCACGCCGGATTGGCCAGCCAGGCCGCGTCATAGGCGAAGGCGCAGTTCTCGCGCCGCCCCTGCCGGACATAGATGAGCGAGCCGACCGGCAGGCCCGCCTTGCCGATGCACAACTGGACCTGCTGACGGATCGGGGCGACGGCGGCCATCAGAGCGCTCCCGAGGTGCCGCCCGGTTTGCTGCGCACGCGCTTGGGCAAGCGCTCGTCCATCAGCGTCAGGCCGATCTCGTCGCGAGAAGTGTCCAGCAAATGCTCCAGTACCTGGATTTCGCCGAAGACATGCAGCGCACGGGCGAAGAAGTGGATCGGCACGCGCACGTCACCTTTCTCCATGCGGCGCACGGTGGAAAGGGATGCGCCCATGCGCTCGGCCAGCGAAGCCTGCGAGATATGGCGGCGCCGGCGCGCCAGCGAAATGTCGTTGCCGAGCTTGCGGATGGCGCGCTCGACAGGCAGGGGGATCGGGGAGTCCATGCTAATCGTTCCCAAGGGACGCCTAATGTCTGGTACAGGGTTCTGTCGGGACGATTATATCGGTCGGCGCCGGATTGTGGCAATAAGTGCTCTCAATGGAACATTTAACGCATCCTAGGGTTCTGTCGAGAACCCTATGGCTGCGGTTCTAGGTCGCGCCATGCGCTTCGGGCCAATGACTGGGACGGCGTTGCGCCATCAATCCGGTCGCACAGGAGTTCTCTTTCTCTGCTGCGTCTGAGTGAGGTGCGCCGGAGCATCAACGTCATTCACTTCAGGGGAATGGCGATGGAACAAACCCGCCGACGTATTGGCACATGGCCGCGCGCAACGGCTGTGCTGCCGCTGGTGCTGACGTTCATGGTTTCGGCCGTGCGTCCGGCCATCGCCTCGGATGGGGCGCTGGAGCGTGAGGAACTCTCCGCGCTGATTCGCCAGATCGAGCTGACCGACCGCCTGACCGAGCAAACCGCCAACGCTGCGCCACAGGAACACGCCCGCTACCACTTCGACTACGCCCGGCTGCGCGCCGATCTGCAGCGCATCCGCGCCGGCGTGCAGGACTACCTCGTTCCGCAGCGCGCTCAGCCGCGCGATCCCGTGCCTCTCACGGGCGACTACACCCGCAGCCGCACCGCGGACGACAAGGAGGCGCCATCGCCATGACGCCTTCCGCCGATCAGGTCGCCGCCTTCCAGGCCAACGGCGGCTTCACGCCCGCGGCCGTTTCCACCGCCGTGCTCGGCTTCGTCTTCGCCGTCCTGCTGCTGTGGGGCGTATGGGCGATGCGCACCGCCTATGTCGGCTGGGCCGAGCAGCGCTTGTCCCAACGCCAGTTCCTCGGCGTCATCGTGCGCTTCGTCGCGATGTACCTGGTGCTGGGCTTCTTCCTTCTGTCCTGACCACCACGAAAGGTATTCCGCCATGCACGCTTCTTCGACTTCACATCGCACCGTCCGCACTGCCGTCATGCTCGTTCCTCTGGCCCTCGCGGCCACGCCACTGGCTTCGTTGGCGGCCGGTCTGCCCACGATGGAAGACCCGTCACGCGGTGCGGGCAGCGGCATCATGCAGACGCTGCAGAACTACGGCTACGACATCGTGCTGCTGATCGCGCTGCTGGTGGTCGCCTCGATGTTCGTCGGCGTCTGCTACCACGCCTACACGCGCTACGCGGAGATTCACACCGGTCGCGCCACCTGGGGCCAGTTCGGCCTGACCGTGGCGGTCGGCGCCATCCTGTTGGTCGTCGGCATCTGGCTGCTGACCAAGGCCACCGGCGTGTTGTAGGAGCCGCAACCGATGGTTGGCCCCATGGACAGTCCGCGCGACATCCCGCGCGACGGGCTCGTGACCTTTCTGCCGCATCGCCTGAACCGGCATCCGGTGGTCGTGCGCGGGCTCACTGCGGACGAACTGTGGGTCTGCGCAGGCCTGTCGGCCGGGGCCGGCTTCGTGGCCGGGGTGCCGTTGGCGTGGCTCACCCACAGCATCGCCATGGTCCCGACGCTGATCGTCGTAGGCATCGGCATCGGTGTCTTCGTGGGCGGGGGACTGCTGCGCCGGTACAAGCGCGGTCGGCCCGACACCTGGCTGTACCGCCAGCTCCAGTGGCAGCTCGCGCTGCGCCACCCCGCGCTGGCGGCCCACGTGGGCGGTGGGCAGCTCATCACCCGCTCGGCCTGGTGGGCCACGCGGCGCCAGCGCCCCGGCCGCCACGCCACACGAGTTGCGGCTGCTCCGCCCGCGGGACCGACGGCACACAGCGACAGGAGGGCCATCCCGTGAGCCGATTCCGCAACGAGGTCATGCACCTGCAAGCCCACGTGAAGACCCTGCGCCTGAGTGCCGCCGCACTGTTCGTGGTAGCGCTGCTGCTCGGCGCGGGCTGGTGGAGTGCGCCCAAGAGCCTGACCATCCACGTGCCGCCGGACCTGCGTTCGGGCAGCACCCGCAAGTGGTGGGAGGTGCCGCCGGAGAGCGTCTATGCCTTCACGTTCTACATCTGGCAGCAGGCCCAGCGCTGGCCAACCAATGGCGAGGAGGACTACCCGCGCAACCTGCGCGCGCTGTCCAGCTATTTCACGCCGAGCTGCCGGGCCTTCCTGCAGCAGGACTACGAGTACCGGCGCGGCAACGGCGAGCTGCGCCAGCGCGTGCGCGGCATCTACGAGATTCCGGGCCGCGGCTACGGCGACGACCCGGCATCGCGCGTCCAGGTACTGTCCGCCAACGACTGGATCGTCACGCTGGACGTGAGCGCCGACGAGTACCTGGGGCCGGAGCAGGTCAAGCGCGCGCTGGTGCGTTACGCACTGAAGGTCGTCCGCATGGACATCGACCCCGAACACAACCCCTTCGGCCTGGCGCTGGATTGCTATGCAACTGCGCCCCAGCGTATCGAGGCTCCGCAAGCTCCGGCATCCACCGTCAAGCCTGCCACACCCGTCAGCCCAGCCGCGCCTTTGCAGGGAGAGACCCCATGAAGCGACTCATCCCGTCGGCCCTGGCGGGCCTGCTGCTCGGCCTTGGGCTGGTGCCCGGCGGACAAGCCATGGAGATTCTGCGCTGGGAGCGGCTGCCCCTGGCCGTGCCCCTCGTGGTCGGCCAAGAGCGCGTGGTCTTCATCGACCGCAACGTGCGCATCGGCGTGCCGGCAGGCGTCGGCGAAAACCTGCGCGTACAGAGCGCGGGCGGCGCGATCTACCTGCGCGCGAGCAAGCCCATCCCACCCACGCGGCTGCAACTGCAGGACGTGGAATCCGGGGCGTTGATCCTGCTCGACATCGCCGCCGAGCCGGCGAAGCCTGGCCAGGCCGCGCTGGAACCGGTGCGCATCGTCGAAGGCGAAGCGACGCCTGCGCACTACGGTGAGCAGGCCGGCGCGTCACCGCACACCGACGACGATGAGAAACGCGATACCTCCGCATCAGGGACCACACCTACCCCCAAGCGCGAAACACCAGTGGCCGTGATCCTGACCCGCTACGCGGCACAGAACCTGTATGCGCCGCTGCGGACGGTGGAACCTGTCGCCGGCATCGGTCGCGTGAACCTGCGGCGCGATCTGCCGCTGGACACCTTGCTGCCCACGCTGCCGGTGCGTGCACGGGCGCTGGCCGCTTGGCGGCTCGAAGGCCAGTGGGTGACGGCCGTGCGGCTCACCAATACCACCGCACGCTGGTTGGACCTCGACCCGCGCGCCCTGCAGGGCAATTTCGTGGCGGCGACGTTCCAGCACCCGACCTTGGGGGCAACTGGGCAGTCTTCCGACACGACGGTGGTCTACCTCGTCACCCGCGGGCATGGTCTGGCCGATTCCCTGCTGCCGAGGATCGGCCGCATCGATGCCACCGTGAATCTGCCGCCTGCTGGGGCCGCCGGCGCGACCGAGGGAGCAGGCGATGAAAAGTAACCCGCTCCTGAAGTGGCTCTTGATTCCGGTGGGGCTGCTGCTGGTCTTCGTCGGCATCAAGCTGTTCTCCGGCGAGCGGGGCGCCAAGCCCGCACCGGCCGGCGCCGCCAGCCAGCTCACGCCCGAGGAAATGAAGGCCCTGGGCGTCGAGGGCGACACGCCGCGCGATACCGTCGCTACGCTGGTCGCTCAGGTCAAGCAGTTGCGCAACGAGCTGCAGACCGCGCTCACCGACAACAAAAACCAGAAGGCCGAGAACGAGCGCATGCGGGCCCGCGAGGGCGCGATCGACCAGCGCATCCAGACCGCATTGGACGGCGAGCGCAACCGCCTGCAGCAAGACCGCGAGCAGGTGGCCAACGACCGCCAGCAGACCCAGGGCCTGCTGCAAGACCTGCAGCGACGCCTCGACAGCCTCTCCGGCAAGGGCGGCCAGGCCGATCTGCCGGTCGGGCTGGGCCTGGAGGACGGCGACGGCAAGAACTTCGGCGGCAGTCAGGGCAGCAGCGCCCGCGCCAGCAGCGGCGGTGGCACGCGCTGGGTCGAGCCCGACGACGCGAAGCCGCAGGCCAAGACCGGCGGCACGACCGGCGGGCCGAACTTCCCGACGAGCTTCGGCCCGGCGCAGAAAGCCCTCTCGAACGCCGCCGATACGACGGCCGATACCGGCACGCAGGTGGCCAACGCGGTGCGCCCGTCCGCCAAGCCGGTCTACACGGTGCCGTCGAACTCGACGTTGATGGGCTCGATCGCGATGACCGCGCTGATCGGCCGCGTACCGATCGACGGCACGGTGAACGACCCGTACCCGTTCAAGGTGCTGATCGGCCCGGACAACCTGACCGCCAACGGCATCGACATTCCCGACGTGGCCGGCGCCGTCGTCAGCGGCACGGCCTCGGGCGACTGGACGCTCTCCTGCGTGCGCGGCCAGATTCGCAGCGTCACCTTCGTGTTCCAGGACGGCACGATTCGCACCGTGCCGGAGGACGGCAACCGGGCGCAGGGCAGCGGCGGTCAAGCCAATGGCACCAATGGCAATAGCACCACGCACGGCGGCCTGGGCTGGATCAGCGATCCCTACGGCATCCCGTGCGTCTCCGGCGAGCGGCGCAGCAACGCCCAGCAGTACCTCGGCTCGCAGGCGCTGATCACCGCGGCAGGTGCAGGCGCCGCCTCGCTCATCAAGTCCGATAACGGCAGCGTGGCCGTGGTCGCCAACAGCAACGGCTCCCTCGGCACTGTCGGCATCTCGGGCAACGAGGCCATGGGCCGCATCCTGGCCGGCGGCGTGCAGGAAATGTCGCAGTGGGTCAACAAGCTCTACGGCCAGGCGTTCGCCGCGGTCTATGTACAGCCTGGCGCCAAGGTCGCCGTGCACCTGGAGCAACCGCTCAACATCGACTACGACGCCAAGGGGCGCAGGGTCAATCACCGCATCGGAGGCGCCCATGCGTCGGATCTGGACTGAAGTAGCCGCGATCATGCTCGCGGTCATGATGCTGGGCGGCTGCGCCACCAGCAAGGACCAACTGCTGTCGCACGGCGACAGCACCATGCTCGACGTCTGGCAGCAGGAAACCGGCGGGAGCGGCGTTGCCGACGGTCAGTCGGCACGGCAACTGCTCGATGCGCGTCAGAGCCTGCGCCGCCCACTGACCGAAGCGGACGTGCAGGCAACGCCGGCCGCCAACGCCGCCTACACGCGCACGGCGAGCACCGAAATCTATCGGCAGTTCCGGCGCCTGCCGAATCCGGACCTGGTGATGTACGTGTTCCCGCACCTGGCCGGCACAGACCCGGTGCCCGTGCCCGGCTACAGCACGGTGTTTCCGCTGTACCAGCGTGTCCAGTACGCGATGCCGGGCGAGCGCGTGGAGGACTACTGATGGCCTGGCCGATGCCATGGGGACGCAAGACCGTCACGCCTACCACGCCCGCGATCCCGCCAGCCGTCATGGCAGATGCAACCGACGATACCTGGGAGCGGCATGTGACGGCGCTCGCCGATGCTGGCATCCCGGAACCTGGCAGCGGGCTCGACGCAAGCCGGCGCCGTCCGGCGACCGGGTCCGACCACGAGGCGCTCTACGGCGTCGCGCCGTCGTTCGCGGACATGCTGCCCTGGGTGGAGTACCTGCCGGGTTCCAAGAGCATGCTGCTGGAGGACGGGCTGTCGGTCGCGGCTTTCTTCGAGCTGGCGCCGGTGGGCACCGAAGGACGCGAGATGGCCTGGTTGTGGCAAGCGCGCGACGCACTGGAGAACGCGCTGCAGGACTCGTTCGACGAACTCGACGAGAACCCCTGGGTGGTCCAGCTCTACGCCGAGGATGAATCGAACTGGGACAGCTACCGGCGGACACTGGCGAGCTACGTGCGGCCGCGCGCCCAGGGCAGCGTCTTCAGCGAGTTCTACCTGCGCTTCTTCGCGCTCCACCTGCGCGCCATCGCGAAGCCGGGCGGCCTGTTCGAGGACACGACGGTGACGCGCCTGCCGTGGCGCGGCCAGGTGCGGCGCGTACGCATGGTGGTCTATCGGCGCACGCCCAACGCCCCAACGGTCCGCCGCGGCCAATCCGCCGAACAGGCGCTGGCGACGATCTGCGACCGGCTCGTCGGCGGGCTCGCCAATGCGGGCGTCAAGGCCCGCCGCCTGACGGCGGCCGACATCCACGATTGGTTGCTACGCTGGTTCAATCCGCACCCCACGCTGCTGGGGCCGACCGCCGAGGACCGGGAACGCTTCTACGCGCTGACCCGCTATCCCGATGAGGCGGAGGACGGTGAAATCGAACTGGCCAGCGGCGACTTCGCGCAGCGGCTGTTTTTTGGCCAACCGCGCTCGGACGTGGACAACGGCACCTGGCTGTTCGACGGCCTGCCGCATCGAGTCATCGTGATGGACCGATTGCGCATGCCGCCCTCGACGGGCCATATCACCGGCGAGACGCGCAAGGGCGGCGACGCGGTCAACGCGCTGTTCGACCAGATGCCGGAAGACACGGTGATGTGCCTGACGCTGGTCGCCACACCGCAGGATGTGCTCGAAGCGCACCTGAACCACCTGAGCAGGAAGTCGGTCGGCGAGACGCTCGCCTCGGAGCAGACTCGACAGGACGTGCAGCAGGCGCGCGGCCTGATCGGTAGCGCGCACAAGCTCTATCGTGGCGCGCTTGCCTTCTACCTGCGCGGCCGCGATCTGGCCCAGCTCGATGCGCGCGGGCTGCAGTTGGTCAACGTCATGCTCAACGCCGGCCTGCAGCCAGTGCGTGAAGAAGACGAGGTGGCGCCGCTCAACAGCTACGTGCGCTGGCTGCCGTGCGTCTTCGACCCGGCGCTGGACAAGCGCCAGTGGTACACGCAGCTGATGTTCGCGCAGCACGTCGCGAACCTCGCGCCGGTGTGGGGCCGCAGCCAGGGGACGGGGCATCCGGGCATCACCTTCTTCAACCGCGGCGGCGGGCCGATCACCTTCGATCCCTTGAATCGCCTCGACCGGCAGATGAACGCGCACCTGTTCCTGTTCGGGCCCACGGGTTCGGGAAAGAGCGCCACGCTCAACAACATCCTGAACCAGGTGACGGCGATCTATCGGCCGCGCCTCTTTATCGTCGAGGCCGGCAACAGCTTCGGCCTGTTCGGCGACTTTGCGGCGCGGCTGGGCCTCACGGTACATCGCGTAAGGCTCGCGCCCGGTGCGGGGGTCAGCCTCGCCCCCTTTGCCGACGCACATCGCCTGGTGGACACGCCCAGCCAGGTGCAGACGCTGGATGCCGACGACCTGGACGAGGACCGCGACCAGGCGGCGCAGATATCGGATGCGGACGAGCAACGCGACGTGCTGGGTGAGTTGGAAATCACCGCGCGGCTGATGATCACCGGCGGCGAGGACAAGGAAGAGGCCCGCATGACGCGCGCCGACCGCAGCCTGATCCGCCAGTGCATCCTTGATGCGGCCCAGCGCTGCGTGGCCGAGAAGCGCACGGTGCTCACGCGCGACGTGCGCGATACGCTGCGAGAGCGCGCCCGCGATGCGACGCTGCCGGAGGTACGCCGCGCCCGGCTGCTGGAGATGGCCGACGCCATGGACATGTTCTGCCAGGGCGTCGATGGCGAGATGTTCGATCGGCCCGGCACGCCCTGGCCCGAGGCCGACATCACGATCGTGGACTTGGCGACCTTCGCCCGCGAGGGCTACAACGCTCAGCTCTCGATCGCTTACATCAGCCTCATCAACACGGTGAACAACATCGCTGAGCGCGACCAGTTCCTCGGCCGGCCGATCATCAACGTCACGGACGAAGGCCACATCATCACCAAGAACCCGCTGCTCGCGCCCTACGTGGTCAAGATCACCAAGATGTGGCGCAAGCTCGGCGCCTGGTACTGGTTGGCGACCCAGAACATCGACGACCTGCCCAAGGCGGCAGAACCGATGCTCAACATGATCGAGTGGTGGATCTGCCTCTCCATGCCGCCGGACGAAGTGGAGAAGATTGCGCGCTTCCGCGAGCTGAACCCGGCGCAGAAGGCGCTGATGCTGTCCGCCCGCAAGGAGGCCGGCAAGTTCACCGAAGGCGTGATCCTCTCGAAGTCGATGGAAGTGCTGTTCCGCGCGGTGCCCCCCAGCCTCTACTTGGCGCTGGCCCAGACCGAGCCGGAAGAGAAGGCCGAGCGCTATCAGCTGATGCAGCAGTACGGCATCGGTGAGCTGGATGCCGCCTTCAAGGTGGCCGAGAAGATCGACCGCGCCCGCGGCATCGAGTCGCTTTCGCTCGACGCGTTGGCGTGAAGGAGGGCACGATGCCGCCGCTTCGTTTTGTCCGTTCCCGCCTCTTCCTCGCCGGGCTGCTGATGACCGCGATGCTGCTCACTGCAGCTGTTTGGGCTTTCCTGCATCTGCATGCCGCAAGACCCGACGCACTTCCCGGCCGAGCGGAGTTGCCAGTCGCCACCGCGGCTCATGTCGAGCCTGATTCATCAGCGCCCGCAGGGCCACCTTGGCGCTACGGCCGCGTGGATGCGCGTTTCACGGTGGTCGAGTACGCCGACCTCGAATGCCCGTTCTGCCGCGCGTACTTCGCCGTGCTCAAACGCTGGATCGACCAACATCCCGAGGTCGCCTGGCAATGGCATCACCTGCCGCTATCGATGCACGAGCCCGCGGCATCCACCGACGCGCGCCTGGTCGAGTGTGTCGGTCAGGCCGGCGGCCACGCCGCATTCTGGCAGGCCGTGGAGTGGGTCTATGCCCATACGCGCGGCGACGGGCAGGGCTTGCCCGAGGGGCTGCGCTATCCCGACCTCACGCCCGACGCGCAGCAGTGCCTCGACTCCGAGCGGCCGGATGCGGTGATCCGCGCACAGGCGGCCGAGGCCGCCCAGCAGCACATCGCCGCCACGCCCACGCTGCGCCTGCAGGACCGCCAATCCCGCAAGACGCTGCTGCTGCGCGGGCCGGTCGACGGTGATGCCTTGCTGTCGGCCATCGACCTGCTGGCTGCGGGTGGCGCCGATGCCCCATCAACGAAGGAAATGCCTGCCGAGCCCATCGGCGACATGCCCAGGTAGCCACGATCTTCAAGGCTACGACGCGGCCCGGCCGCGCTGATCGACCCCGTTCGCTTCGCATCCCTCGACGCGAACAGCTGCTGCGCGAGCGGTGGCGGATGCCGCTGTTCCCTTGTTCCCATTCCCATCGTCCCCGGAGGGCTTGCCCTCCCTGGGGTGGGCGTCCTCCCCCTTTATCCCTCGGAGGTTCGCCATGTCTTGCATCGTTACCGACTCCCGCCCGGAGTCGCTCACCCTGATCGCCGCCCAGCACGAGGACTGGATCATCCAGCAGGCCATCACCTTGCTGGAGCACCGGATCTTCAAGGCCGGGGCCTGCCTCTCCAGTCCCGCCGCCGTGCGCGACTACCTGCGTCTGAAGCTCGTCGCCGAGCCCAACGAAGTCTTCGCGGTGGTCTTCATGGACAGCCAGCACCGTGCGCTGGCCTACGAGCCGCTGTTCAAGGGCTCGGTCGACCAGACCTCGGTGTATCCGCGGGTGGTCGTCCAGCGTGCCTTGGCCCTCAACGCCTCGGCATTGATCCTGGCGCACCAGCATCCATCGGGAGTGACCGAGCCCTCGGCCGCCGATCGCGCGCTCACGGAACGGCTGAAAGCCGCCCTGGCCATGGTCGATGTCCGGGTGGTAGATCACTTCATCGTCGGCGAGGGCGCACCGTACTCCTTTGCCGAAGCCGGTCTCCTGTAGCCGCAGTCTGCATCCCACCTCTCCACGCTGTTTCATTCAACCCAGCGTGGGTCCCCGCGGGAGCTCCGGCTCCCGCTTCCTTTCGTGGCTGCCCCAAAGCGGCATGGCTGCAGTGCGCTTTCTTTGTCGCAGCCGAGGCGGCGTTGGCGTTCGATTGGGGCTTCGATCCATTCCCAGGACGCCCGGCATGATGGCTCCCCATTCCCTTGTCTATTTGCGGTTGCGCGCCGTCGGCACGACCCTCGCGTTGTGGGTCGTCGTGTTGTCCGTATTCAGTACGGCGGCTACGGCGGCGGAGGTCCTTGTGATCACCGACAGCGGTCACCCCGTGCGGATGGTGGCCGGTACGCACGTTATCGAACTGGACCTGCCAGCGCGCATTGAGGCCGAGTTGGCCGCCGGCCTGCCGAACGATCCAGCCCAAGCGGCTGGCGTCGTGCAACAGCGCCTGCGCGAGGGCGGGCGAGACCTGCAGCGCCGTGTCGGGCGCGCCTACCAGGACGTTGCGGATGCCTGGGGCCTGGGCATCGCCAAGGTGCCCGCCGTGGTCGTCGATCGGCACTACGTGGTCTATGGCGAGTCGGATGTTGCCCGCGCCGCGGCGCGCATCGAAACCTATCGGAGGACCCAGCCATGATCCACCTGCCGTCAACACCATCGCGCCGCCTGCGCGTGGCGGGGGCCTCTCTGCTGTTGGCCGGCGCAGCTTCGTCTTTTGCCTTGGACACGGCCACCATCGTGACCTCAGCGCTGTCGCCGGATTGCCTGGAGTACCGCGTCGTCGGCATCTGCTACTGGCTGTTCTGCACGCCGTTCGGCTGCTCGGTGCGCACCTCGGTCAAGGTGCGGCATTACGTGCCCGACGCCGTGGTGTCGAGCTACTCGAACACCGGTGAAAACCCCTGGATCGAAGTGCGTCCGATGAGCGCACCCAACCCCACGGCCCGGGCCGGCGGTGACGGCACCACCAACCACGACAACGAAAATAACCTCGCCAAGTTCAAGAACGCCGACGTGATCGGGCATCCCGCCGGTTCGGTGTTCAGCCAGTTTGCCAGCGCATCCGGCTACACCTGCCAGGGCGCGGGCACGGCCTTCATGCCGTACCTGTTGAGCACGTTCGACACGCTGGCCTGGCGCTACAACGTCCCGGAGATGGTGTACCCGGAAGCGTTGATCCCCGGGCTGCGCGAGATCGGCGGCCGCACGACGCTGAACCTGTGGGGCAACGTCTATCCGCGCGGCGGCTTCCTGCACCAGACCGACGACTACAAGAGCGGCGCCGTGGTCGCACAGCGCGCGGGCGACATTGTGACCCGCCGCACTCAGCCGCACGTCTATCAGCCGCTGCTCGCGACCGCGCACGATGGCTACTGGCCCGCCGGCGCGCTCGTGGAGACCGACGCATCGACCGGCAAGTGGCAGGAGCTGACGCCGACGCTCTCGACCACCTGCGCGGTCTTCCCGCACAGCAATACGCGGGTTCAGGCCCAACAGGGTGACTACGCCTGGGCGTTATGGAGGCCCTATGCCTGCTGCCGGCGGCGCGGACAGGTGTTTCTCGGCAGTATCGATTTCATGTGAGGTGATCCGATGAAAGCGCCCATTTCCCGTTTCATTCAACGCGCAAGACCCTACAGGCTGGCCGTCGCACTCGCCTGCGCCTTCACGGCAGCGGTAGGCGTCGCGTGGGCGCAGACCCGAATCGACCCGAGCGGCGTGAGCGTGAACGGCAACGTCATCGGCGACGATGTGCTCTACAGCATCGGCGGCGGCCGGGCCGTGTCCATGGGCGGCGCCGGAAACATGCAAAGCATCGGCGTCGGGATCGGCTGGAACAGCAACCTGATCTGCGGAAACATGAGCATCACGACCACGCTGCAGAACCAGCTCAACGGCATCACCAACGGCTTCCAGTCGATCATGAGCACCGTGATCCAGAACGCCACCAGTGCCGTGGCATCCCTGCCGGCGTTGATCATCCAGCGCGCCGATCCCGGCCTCTACAACCTGCTCACCAACGGCGTCCTGCAGGCTCGCCTGGACTTCGACCGCTCGAAGATGACCTGCCGGGCCATCGCCAACCGGATGGCGGACGTGGCGGGCGGTGAGGCCGGCTGGGACCAGCTCGCCGAGGGCATGGCACTGCGCGATGCGGTCAGCAGCACAGACGCCGTATCGGCGGTCGAGCAGGCCGAGTCGAACAGGGGCAACAACGGCGTGCCCTGGGTCGGCGGCAACAGCGCGGGCGGTTCGGGTCAGGGCTCGATCAAGGTGGTGGGCGACGTGACCCGCGCGGGCTACAACCTGCTAAACGGCCGCAGCGTCACGGACACTTCGTCGATCCCGCGCGCTTCCTGCGGCAACCGGTTGACCTGCCAGACCTGGACCTCGCCCGACGCCGCCGCGGCCTTTGCGACCCGTGTGCTGGGCGAGCGCGAGCAGCGCACCTGCGAGAGCTGCACGAAGACGCAGACCACGCCAGGCGTGGGACTGACGCCGGTGATCCAGGAGGAGTACGAGACCAAGCTGCAGGCGCTACAGGATCTGGTGACGCGTACGAAGCCGACGACGGTGGCAAACCTGGAAGCGGCTGGTAGCAATTCGCTGCCGATCACCCGCGGCGTGATCGAGGCCCTGCGCGACGAGACCGACCAGGATCTCCTGGGCAAGCGGCTGGCCTCGGAAGCTGCACTTTCCAGCGTGCTGGAGAAGGCCTTGCTGTTGCAACGCACACTGCTCACCGGCAAGAAGGAGCCGAACGTCGCCGCCAATGAGCTGGCCACGAAGGCGGTCGATCAGGAGAACAGCGCGCTGGAGCAGGAGATCAACAACCTCAAGACCGAGCTCGAACTGCGGCGCACGCTGGCAGGCAACTCCGCGATGGCGATCATTCAACGGCATAGCACCAGGGCCGGCGGATCGCGCGGCATCTTCGAGGGTGACACGACCCGCGACCGGCTCAAGGAAGTGCAGAAACCACGGGGCACGCCATGAATGGCTGGAACTGCCTGCGGCCGACGTGGCTGCTGAACCGCCGCGTCGCGTCCGGCTTGCTGCGGACATTGCTGTGGGTGCTGCTGGTGGCCTGCGTCGCGGTCGGCGTGAACATCGCCGGCATCCATGTCGTCGGCAGCGTCGACGGCTGGCAGCGTTGGCTCAAGGCCAACCGGGGTTACTTCTTCGCCTGGCGGCTGCTCCTCTATGCGGCGACGGCCTATGGCTGGCGGTGGATGCGCCGCCGCTTGCTCGAGCGCGAGCCCTCCGCCGAGTCCCATCAACGCCTGCGGCGCGTCGAGATCGCGGCCGTGATCACCCTCGTGTTGCTCGAGGCCAGTCAAGTGCTGCGCGCAAGCTGAGGCGGGGAGGACGTCATGACCCTCTACACGACGGACTATCTGGAGTATTACCTGACCCTGGTCGGGTGGATCGTCAACAACGGCGTCTGGAACATCCTGGTGGCCAGCGGCATGTTCGCGCTGCCGTTCGTTGCCATCGTGATCCATGAGTGGCTGCGGGCGCGGGCGGAAGGCGCGGACGAGGGCAATAAGGGCGTGCTGTCCTCGATGCGCATCGAGAACCGCGTTTGGGTGGCGATCGTTGTCATCATGTTCGCCGGCATCCCCTTCATTCCGGTCGACCTGAGCACGATCAAATTCGACACCACCCGCTCTGCACAGTGCCAGGTCAGCGTTCCGCAACCCGCCGACACGGGCTGGTCCAACGTCTACACCACGCTCAACAACCAGAGCGCGCTGGTGCCGGTGTGGTGGTTCTTCATGCACGCCATCTCGAAGGCCGTCACCGGAGCTGCGGTGGCAGCCATCCCCTGCGGGACCGATCTGCGTCAGATTCGCATGGACGTCGATGCCACGCGCATCAGTGATCCGGTATTGGCTCAGGAGGTCGCGGATTTCGTGCACGACTGCTATGGCCCTTCGCGCGCCAAGCTGTTCATGGACCGCCCGACGCTCTCGGACGATCAGATGAACGACGTGACTTGGATCGGTTCGAGCTACTTCCAGAGCACGTCAGGCTTCTATGACACTTACCACTCCAGCACGCCACGCACGGCCTGGCCCTACGACGCTACCCGCGATGCGGGGCTGGCTCAGGTGGATAGCGGCGGCGGCTATCCCACCTGCCAGCAGTGGTGGTCAGATGGCAGCAACGGCCTGCGTGCCCGGCTGCTGGCTCAGGTCGATCCCGATCTGTTGTCGCGCATCGGCCATTGGGCTGGCTTTCTGTCACAGAACGAGGTGAACGACTCGGTGATTCGCGCCGTGGTCTCGCCGCAGCAACAGAAGATGAACCAGGGCGCCGTCTATACCGACTACGGCGGTCAGATCGATAAGACGCTGCCCAACGTCGTGACGCGCGGGGCCGGCGATCTCGGGATGACCGTCGGCTCGCTGGGCTTCTTCCCGGCCATGGATGTGGTCCGTCAGGCGCTGCCGATGGTGCTGTCGCTGCTCAAGATGGCGCTCGTCATCTGCATTCCGCTGGTGCTGCTCTTCGGCACCTACGAGCTGAAGGCCTTGGTCGCGGTGAGCTGCGTGGAGTTCGCGCTGTTCTTCGTGGACTTCTGGTTCCAGCTCGCGCGCTGGCTCGACAGCACGATCCTCGACGCGCTCTACGGCTGGGGTTTCGGCGCGAATCGGCCGCACACCAACTTCGATCCGCTGATCGGCCTGAACAATGCCTTCGGCGACATGCTGCTGAACTTCGTAATGGCGGCAATGTTCATCGTGTTGCCTGGCTTTTGGGTGACCGCACTGGCCTGGGCCGGAGTTCGCGCCGGGAATGTGCTTCAGGGGCTATCGGAAGGTACGAAATCGGCAGGTCAGGCCGGCTCAAAGGGAACAGGCATGGTCATCCGCAGTGCCAAGTAGCCTACCTTTCGTCATCAAACCGAGGGTCAGGATCGTCGTTGTAGTTGATCGGATCGTAGAAGACACTGCGCTTGTGATCTGCATAGTCAACGATCTCCCATTCCTCGTGTTCACCGTAAGCGGAGCGCCGAGCCGCCCAAGCAGCAGCCCCTGCAAAAGCGACCAGCAGCGCGAGCCAGAACGCGGCATAGAGCAACAGACCGAATGCAACGAGCTTGACCACCAGTAGCGCCATCTTGGCAACACCGGGTGCCAGGCCTTGCGCGACCAACCAGCCACGCGCCTTCCGTTCAAGCCGCACGCCCCATCGCCACAGCGACCCCAGGGATCGGCCCGCGCGCTCTGCGAAAGTGGTCTGTGCAGTGGTCTTCATGGCGGCTACCTCATTCGCTTATCGGCTCTTTCGCCTGCTCCGTTTGTGTCCGTGGACTTACCCCTCTGGTCACAATAGCTTGCCTTCTTTATGCCCGACCTGCCTCAAGGATCTCGATGATCTGGCTGACGCTTAGTTGGCGCCCGATATCCAGGGTCGCACGGATCGGCTCGAATGCGGTGACCATGCGCCGATGGCGCGCGGCCGATGGGCTGTGCGAGTTGAAATCCCGCCCCTTGAAGCGGGTGAAGCGGTTCATCTTCTCCACAAGGAAGCTCGCGATGTTCATCAGTTCTGCTTCGTTGTTTCCATCGAAGCCAATGAAGACGGGCGCATGTCCGTAGTTTGCCGCTTTCACTTTCTCCATGTCGGTGGCTTCCAGCTTCTCAACCCGCTCCTCAATGAATGACCACATGTCCAGAATGTTGACAACGAGGGACACGTCTGCGGGTCGATCGGCGTGGTTGTGAAAGAGGCCCTGCATCTCCCAGGCGGGCGCCCAGTAGTGCCCGCCGTAGATGACCTCGGCCAAGAGGTCCACGTCGGTTTCGGTGGGTACCTTCAGGTGTTTGACGATGTCGCGCAACAGCATGAAGTTCAGCTTCTCGCCCGCGCTCAGATGGACTGTCTTGCCCGTCATGGCCCCCAAACCGATGTCCACCAACTGGCGTAGAGCGTCCGAGCGGGAGCTCGCTCTGCCGGTTTGCTCAATCCATTCATCAATACGCCGCAAAAGGTCTTCGTCGACGCGCAGCTCCAGTCTTTCAGTTCGCACCATGCAAATCTCCGGCCGTACGGCAATATTGCCGTGTATACGTACAAATGTACGGCGCCATGATTCGGACGTCAAGAAGAGGCTGCCCAGCGGGCCGTTTCACTGCTCTGCAGCGCTTCAGCGATTGTTGAAATCTGGCCGAACGGTGAAACCCCAGTGCACTGGGAAGGGCTTCTTCGAGGCCCTGTTCAAACGCTACGGCGTACCGACGACCTGACAACCCAGGCCGTGCCGGCCTCGATGCGGCCCTGGGCCAGGGCAGACGACAATCCTGCAGCGCTCCGGTTTGCCGGGATTGCCCCATGCCGCATTGATCGTAGCGCCCGAACCCTGGCGGCCTTATATCCAAAGGCTCCGTAAAAGCCAAAGGGCTGGGAAGGGGCAAGGGAATGGGGCCAAGGGGAAAGGCCCTACCCGAAAAGGCCAAAAGGCTCCCCCGAGCAGCCCGACATCCGGGGTACGCCATGCTCTCGCTGTTCAAACGCAAACGGGTGCCGTCCACTGCCGGCGCGCCGCCGACGTCCACATCTCCCGCTGAGCCTGGCAAGGGGCTGGTGCGGCCGGAGCCGGCCGCATCGCTGCTGGCGCCGCCGCGCCGGCAGAAACTGCTGGAACACATCTGGCAGCGCACCTCGCTGTCGCGGCGGCAGTTCTCCACGTTCTACCTCGCGCCGCTGGAGCGCTACGCCGAGCTGGTCCAACAGTTCCCGGCGTCGGAAAGCCACCACCATGCCTATCCGGGCGGCATGCTGGACCACGGCCTGGAGATCGTTGCCTACGCGCTCAAGCTGCGGCAGTCGCACTTGCTGCCCGCCGGTGCCACGCCGGAGGCGCAGGCCGCCCAGGCCGAGGCCTGGACCGCCGGCACGGCCTACGCGGCGCTTTTGCACGACATCGGCAAGATCGCCGTGGACCTGCACGTCGAGTACGCCGACGGCACCGTCTGGCACCCCTGGCACGGCCCGCTGCAGCGGCCGTACCGCTTCCGCTACCGCAATGACCGCGAATACAGGCTGCACGGCGCCGCTACCGGCCTCTTGTATGCGCGCCTGCTCGATGCAGCCATCTTCGATTGGCTTAGCGGGTATCCCGACCTGTGGGCCGCGGTGCTTTACGTGCTGGCGGGCCAGTACGAACACGCCGGCACGCTCGGCGAACTGGTCATGCAAGCCGACCAGGCATCGGTAGCCCAAGAACTCGGCGGTGATCCAAGCAAGGCTCTGGCAGCACCCCGACACGCGCTGCAACGCAAGCTGCTGGACGGCCTACGTTACTTGCTTCGGGAGGAGCTCAAGCTGAACCAGCCGCAAGCCTCGGACGGATGGCTGACCCAGGACGCGCTGTGGCTGGTCAGCAAAACCATCTCGGACAAACTGCGCGCTCATCTGCTGTCCCAGGGTATCGACGGCATCCCATCCAGCAATACCGCGGTTTTCAACGTGCTGCAGGACCATGGCATTGTGCAGCCGACCCCTGAGGGCAAGGCGATCTGGAAGGCCACCATCACCAGCGACGCTGGCTGGTCCCATACCTTGACGCTCCTGCGCCTTGCTCCCTCGCTGATCTGGGACGGCAACGAGCGGCCAACACCGTTCGCCGGCACGGTGACGGTAGTGCAGGAAGGCGGGGAGCCAACCAGTCCTGTGCCCTCGCCAGCCGCAGCGGATTCCGCTACGGCCGTGCCTTTGCCAGCGCAGTCGGCCGGCGATGGCGTCGAAGCACTTCTGGATCTGCTCGGTACTTCCGACGTGCCGCCGGCCGACCTCTCGTTGACCGCCGAATTGGCTCCTCCAACCATGGAAGAGCCGTCTCTCGAATCCAGTAACTCAGCGGTACCGGCCCACTCGATGGTACCGGCACCTACGTCGGCTCCAGGACTGGAGGGAACGGCGTCAGGTGAGCATTTTGTCGCCTGGCTCCGCCGGCGTATCGAAGAGCGGCGGCTCGTAATCAACGACGCCAAGGCACTGGTGCATACCGTTGCTGATACCGCCTACCTGGTCAGCCCTGGCGTGTTCCAGCGATACGCGCAGGAACATCCGCATGTGAATGCGCTGGCGAAAACTGAGGAGCAGAAAGACTGGCAGTGGGTACAGAAACGCTTCGAAAAGCTTGGCATGCACCGCAAGCAAGCAGATGGCTTGAACATCTGGACTTGCGAGGTGACTGGGCCACGCAAATCGCGGAAGCTACACGGCTACCTGCTTCTTCAGCCCCAACTGGTATTCAGTGACGTGCCGCCAAACAACCCCTATCTGACACTGGAGAAAATGCCCGCTCGTTGATAAAGCAATAGGATGTGCGCACATCCGTCGCCATCTCAACAGAGTGTCTCACGATCGCCCTTTGGCGCTTAAATCAGCTGTCGGCCGACGGTGTTCCCAAGGCCACGTTGACGTGCTCGGCATACCAGCATGCGAGCAGAACATGCTCAAAGTCGGTCGTCCCGAGTTTGGCAAATATTGGCGCGGTGGTTGCGAGCAACCCTCTTTCATTCACGCGCCCGTCTTCATCGCGTGGTCTGGCACGCAGAGTCGCAGCAGCTGCGCTCGGATGTCCGCAGGAGTTGCCGTCAAATCCACAGTGGCAAACCGAATGGCGTGCCCCTGGATCAGCACTGTCTCGTCCACTATCTGGCCGATCGCGGGATGCAACAACAATCCGCTCGCGTGATCTGCAAGCGCATCGCCGCACCCAACCTGGGAGCGCAGATAGGCGTAGATCTGGTACACGTATCCGCTGCGCAGGGTTTCCTCACGGTACCAACCGCTCGTCACAATCGAGGTGAACTTGGTATCGATGACGATCCTCTGCCCGGTTGACGGGTGGTCGAGCACGACATCAGTTCGCATGGTCGGCAAGATCTTGTCGATCCCCGCCGTCTTCTGCTCGATCTGCCAGCCCATCGTCCCGCCGCACAGCACCCGCCAGCCCTGCGGACTCAATACGACTTCGTAGAAGCCGCCCACCGCTCGCTCGAACAAACGGCGTACCCAAGTCGCTTCTCGGTCTGGCAGAGAGAGCACATTCGCACCCGACGCCTCCGTAGGTAGCACTAGATCGAACGCCAGCTTTGCGGCCGCCACCATGAACCGGTCGTCCGCATCGTTACGGCCAAAACGATCGGTACTCATCTGGGCACGGGTCGGTGCGTCGCCCGATACACCCATTGCCTTCATGGCACCCGCAAGTGCGCGGCACCGATGGGCAACGTCCTTCCTCTGAACAATCCTAGAGATGGACTCCAAGGCTGCTCGGACGAAACGATTACGTGGGGTGTCGATGGTGAGTTCGTCGAACCGGCACGCCACCAGGCCTCTATCCATCAGCTGATGACGTTCGGTGGTCAAGGCGTCGATCCGGCCACGCACGCGATTGATTACTGCGTCACGAGAACGATATCCAAGACTCAAGCGGCGACGCTGTCGCACCTCAACCGCGTGGGCAAGGATCTCCGCGACTAGATCCGGTAGATCGTCCGGGCTGTCTTCCAAGCCGATCTTGCCGATGCCGCGAGTGCGGAACAGGTCAGAGGCGTAGAGCATCAGCAGCCAGAGGTTGCGCACCGGAATGCGTCCGATGAACCCCTCTGCGCTCATGGATGCACTTTCCACCTGTTCTGCGACGGCAGTCATCACCAGCCCTGCGTCAGCCGTGCAATCGCCTTTTGCGCTTCGTCGGGCGCGTCGAACCAGTATTCATCCAGCAACGGGCCGATCTCCGTCTCCACGACCTGCTGGAACCACTTCTTTGTGTCTCCCGCCTCCAGTCGATGTGCGGGTGTCACATAGCTGTGACCAATCCGGAATTGCTTGCCAAGGCGCGCATCCGCCGCGATCTGGTCGTTCAGCTCAGCGATACGGCGCTCGATATCCGCGACCAAGCCTGGATCGACAGCACACTCCTTGACTACCCACTCCCGCCAAACCTGGCCCAGTCTTGGCTCCAGCCCAACGAAAGCAAAGCGGCGACGCAATGCCAGATCGACCAGTGCAAGTGATCGGTCGGCGATATTCATGGTGCCGACCACATAGAGATTCTCGGGAATATGGACGGGACGTCGTTTGCCGTCCGCATCCGGATAGCAGAGTTCCAGCGCTTCGTTGGGTGTCCGCTTGCCGGCCTCAAGCAGCGTCAGCAACTCGCCGAAGATCTGCGCCGGGTTTCCACGGTTGATCTCCTCGATCACCACGACAAACTTCGACGAAGGGTCCTTCGATGCGGCCTTGATGGCTTCCATGAAGACACCGTCCGCCAGCGACAACTTGCCTTCGCCAGTGGGGCGCCACCCTCGAACAAAGTCCTCGTAGGACAGGTTGGGGTGGAACTGCACTGCACGGACCTTGCTGTCGTCCTTCTGCCCCATTAGCGCGAACGCGAGCCGTTTGGCTAGCCAGGTCTTGCCCGTGCCCGGAGGCCCCTGAAGGATGAGGTTCTTTTTTGTGCGCAGACGATCGAGCAAGCGGTCAATCTCGGCCCGCTCCAGGAAACAGCCGTCCTTGAGGATGTCCTCCACCGAGTAGGGAACGATTGGCGCTGCCACCTGAAAGGCTTCGCGAACTTCACCTTCAGTTTCCTGTTCTGCTCCGGCATTGGTACCGATATCGCCAGCCGGCACAGGCTCGTCAACCGGGTCTTTGTACATCCAGGACGCAAGCGACAAGTCCGGGAAACTGTGGACCGGGTAGCCGTCTTCGCCGAAGCGTGACCGCAAATCGTCCAGCAGCTTCAAATACTCGCGTCCATCACAGGGACCTTGCTGGCCGCTGATGGCGACATTCAGGCCGAGCCGCTTGTTGATGTAGTGGCGCGACTGGCTATCAAGGGTCAGGAACTCCCACGGATGCGCCCAGTAGAGACCTGTCGAAAGGTTCCATGCGACACCCCATACTTGGGTTGCCTCGTCATAAGCCCGGATGAAGGCATCTCGGGTGTCCAACTGGTCGCCATCGACCATCTTGCTCGCGGCAACGAATACCTTCCATAGCGCGTCGATGTCGCCCGCACCACGCTTGTCGGCATAGGCGAAAAACCAGGAACGTTGGTTGTTGAGAACGGGGATGCCTTCGAATGAAGGCGGGACCGGCACCGTCACGCCCAGCAACTTGGCAAGTTCACCCGCGATGGTCTTGCGGTTGGCATCGGTCATGGACCGGTTAAAGGTGCCCATCGTGGTGAACGGACAAATGTCCCGCAGCGGACCACTGGTTCCATCGGGAAACTTATCCTGGAGATAGGTCAGCCCCGGCACGCGGGACGCGATCTCGTGGATGCCCTCAATGAGCGGAGTTCGGTCGTCTGCGTGGGCCAGCAGCTTTTCGGCCACTGCCTCGTAGAAGTCCGTCCACTCAAAGCGCTGCTTTTCTGGCGAAGTTGTGCCGTAACGCTCCCGCCAAAATGGCTCGTTGCGAAAGCGATCTACATCCTGCGACTTGCCGTCAAAGGCGAATGCGATCAGCGCATCGTTCATCCATTCGCCAGGCAACACACGCCAGATCGTCGCTCGGTGAGTGTAGAAGTACCACTCCCGTACCGGCTCAACCTTGGCCCAGTCCACCTTCACCCGCTTCCCATCGTTCAGGTTTTCGGTGATCGTGCCGACCGCCTTGATCCCCATAACCGAAACCGCGCGGCCTCGGCTATCGAAGGGCAGACCGTGCTTTCGCGTGTAAGACGATTTGATGGCGATCCGCTCTCCCGGGCGCATGGAACGCACCACATCGAGGAGCTTGTCGTCGTATCCGTTCTCCCAAATTCCTTCTGCAAGAAATCGCGGCATCTGATCATCTGTACCGCCATAGCTCGCGCCAACGAACCAATTTGCTTGCGCGCCTGTGCTGTCTGTTTTTGTATTCATGTCTGTCCTCAAAGGGTGGCGCGCAAAGCGACGAACTGGTTACTCGGCCCCTCTGACCGAAGGTCGAGGTTCGGGCAGTTCGACACCACGTAGGCCAGGGGCCGCGTCAGGGTGAACGGGAACAGCACGGGCAGCGACTGCAGACTGGGCACTGAAACGGGCTTGCCGGCGTAGCGGACAGCAGCTTCTATCAGCCAAGCAGTGAGGGCATCGTTGTCGATGCTCGTCTGGGGCAAGCGAATGACCCGCTTGCCTTTCTCGACCCGCTCCACGGCGCCCCAGCTCGCCTGGCTCTGGATGACCATGTTGGTCATGCGCCGAGTGCCTTCGCGCTCTCCGTAGGTTTCGCTCATCCTGCGATGCACTTCGGTGGACGCGCAGTCGCCCTGGATGGCGGACAGGCGGCCCACCAGCTCGGCGACCTTGCCAAAAAACGGGTAGGTCGCCACGGACATGCCCCAGCACAGCGCCGCGACCGGTATGTCCGGCTGCGTCTTGTGGATGGCCACGCCGCGATCCGCGTAATCGACCAGTTCGGCGCGCGGCTCCAGCCACAGCCGATTCAATACGGTGCGTGTTTTCTTCTTGGCTTCCACGCCAAGCTCGGCTGCATCGAGCAGTGCATTCAGATCATCTAGCCCAGCCACGCCCGCACGAATATTCAGTGCCGCAGCCGCCCAATCAAGCTGAATGAACCGATCAAAGCCTATTTTTGGGGCTGATGAATTCATTCGGTACCAATCACATAACTGACTTTCACAAAGGGCACGATCAGCTCTTCGATCGACACCCCGCCGTGGACCACCACCTGCTCGCCCTCCGGCACAAAGGCGGTTCGTCCGCCTGCGAATAGGGGCATGAAGTTCGCGGGTAGTCCAGCGATGTCCAACCTCACTGTGGTGGGATAGGCCGCAGCGGAATCGGCCAGCAAGGGTTCACTCCGATAGACCCGCACGCGCTCGCCGCGCGTCTCGGCAATGACACCCTGGTTGGGTCTGCCGACACCGGCGGACTCCACGTTGCCGTGGTCCGCCGTGAGATAGATGTGGTATCCCTTGTCCAGCAGCAGCGAGAACAGCCGGTCGACGAAACCAGTCGTCAACCAGTTCCCGATCCACATCGCCACGTCCTTCTTTGACCGCTCCTTGTGGAGCCGATCGTCCACCTCATCGATGACCAGGCCCACCACCTTCGGGCGCCGGTCGTTCAAGTCCGCCTCAAGCACGTCCAGTTGATCGACTTGGCGCAGCGCGCGTCGGTACATCACCTCGTTCGAGTTGACGCCTTCGTTCTGCCAGAACGTCTTCCACAAGGATTCCTCCTTGTCCGTCCTGTCGATGGAGTCGTCGAACTCTCGCGGTTTCAACCCAGAAAACAGCGCCTGGCGCGATACCGATGTCACGGTCGGCAGCCATGCGAAGGCGGTTCCCTCGTCGAACGCGAAGCGCTTGGTAGTGGCGATCAGGCGCTCCCGGATCTGCACCCACTGGTCGAAGGCCAGCCCGTCAAATACCAGCAAGGCCACCTTGGTTTCCCCTGCGGATCGCCGATGGCGCAAGAAGCGCGGCACGTGGTGCACCATCACCGGCCCTTTGGTCACCGGCTGCAGAATCAGGTCGGCGTAGTGCTTGGCTGCGACCCAGGCTTGCAGATGCTCGTCCGATTGCGCCTGCAAGGTCTTGATCCGCTCCCGAATCACTGGCAAGTGTTCGCTGCCTTCCGTTCCGGGCAGACCATGCGTGCGAGCCAGGATCTCGCCGTAGCGCTTGGCGAACTCGCTCCAGTCCTTGTGCGAGGAGGCGGCCGTTGGCGTCGTCTCAATCAGGCCATCAATGCCTTTGAGCACCAAGGCCTGCAACGCCGCCGGGTCCTGAACAATACCGGCCTTGATCCAGCTCGGCATCCCCGCCGGGACGCTGTGCACCGCCAGCGGATGCAAGCTGCCGTCGAGGAACATGGAGTCGACCAACACCTGCACATCGGAGTGATCGAACGGGATCTCGATCTTGGCGACGTAGTCTGGCGGTGGCGGTTCGCCCGTGCGCGTGCCATCCAGTCCAAGTGTCTTCAGGTAGCGATACCACGCATCCTGCACCACGCGCAGCAGCGCGCTCTTGGACGCCAGCCATGTGGCGATGGGTTGGTCGGTGAACAGCCCCTTGCCTTGAATGATGCCTGCCGCGTGCTGGGCAAACAGGGGCGGCAACGAGCGGTTGGCAAAGTGAAGCCGCAACAGCTCACGCCAGAAGTCCACCGGGTTGCGAATCGACCTCGGCGCCAGTTGGTAGACGTGTTCGAGGATGAAGTCCTTGGACTCGTTCTCGCCCCGTGCATTCTGCAATTCCGTCTGGTGGGCATGAAACAGCCCGGCAAGATGCTCCGGCTCGACTTGTTGCACGGCGCTGTAAGCCAGCTTGGGGAACAGATCGGCAAGGCTGAGGCGCACCACACGACCGTGATGCACGATGTCCCACGGCAACGCATTCGCGTCGGCGCTGCGAAGATGCAGAATCAGCGATGGCGCTGGCCCCAGCTCACCCCGATCCCATGCCGCGCGGTAGCGCTCCTCGTATTCCGCGCGGAAGGCAAACGGGTCTTCGTACAGCATCAGCTCGAAGCCGCGCCCGCGCAGCTCGGTCAACAGCTTCTCGTCGAGCAACACATCGTCAGGGTCGCACGCCACCCACAGTCGGGTGAGGTCGGCCGTGAAGTGGCTCAGGATGCGTTCCGTCCAAAGGCTCATGCATCACCTCCGACGCGCACCATCATCACGGCATTCAAATCCGGCACGCTGGCCTCCATGTCGTCCAGGGCGGCCATGCGTGCATCGTGCTCTTGTTGCAGCCGCTTGCGCCGGTGCTCTCGCACGGCGGGCAGGCCAATTCGTCCAATGGCCTGGCCTCGGGCCTCGAACGCATACACCGCACGTTCGCGTTCTTCCCTCAGCCGGGCGCGGTGTTCGGTCAGCAGTTCGGTGAAGATCCGTTCGCCCTGGGTGCTGGCCGCCGCATGAGATGCCTCGAACCACCTCACCGACTCCTCGGCACCCGTCACGGCATGCACGTCCACCGTTTCAGTCAGCAGCAGATCCCACACGCGCTTGGCGGTCGGCACGAAGGGGCGGCCTTCCTCGTTGATGAACACCGGCAGGAAGCGCTTCCGGCTCAGGCCTTCGGCTGCCAGACTGATTTCCCATAGCGACCAGATGCCGCGCACCGAATCCGGCAAGCCGGTCACGCGGATCACCGGCAGCGGCTGCCCGGCGACAAAGCGCGGCAGCTCACTGATCACCGCCCGGGCACGTGGGTCTTCCATCGTGACCCATTCCAACTCAGGGTTCTCATCCGCCGTGCGAGCGTCAAAACAGGCCTGCGCCGACTCGCTGCCGTCTGCCCACTTCACCCGCCATGCATTGCCCACCTTGGTGGCCGAGCCGCCACGGGCGGCCAGCCCGCTGGTAATGGCGCGCTCCAGCCAGAACTGCGCCGGGTGGTCACGCCACTTGCGGGCATCATCAGCGTCCAGATCGTGCTCTGTGGTGAGCAGATCGCTGTTCTTCTTCGACTCCGCCAGGGTGGAACGCAATTGCGACACAACGGCGTCGCACTCCTGTTCGATGGCGTCCGGGTTCTGCAGGCCATGCACGAACAGTTCGTCGAAGATCGGGTCGGCCTCGACCGAATCCATCACGTCGGCCGCCTTGTCGACGCCAAACTCCTGCGCAATAACTTCCAGCTTTTCCTCCAGCACCTGGCGCACGCGGTGTTCCACGGTGTCTTCGAGCACGAAGTTGATGGCGCGGACCACGTGCTTCTGTCCAATTCGGTCCACCCGGCCAATGCGCTGCTCGATCCGCATCGGGTTCCACGGCATGTCGAAGTTGACGATGACATGGCAGAACTGCAGGTTCAGACCTTCACCACCGGCATCGGTGGATATCAGCACGCGCACATCCTTGGAGAACGCCTGCTGTGCACGCGTGCGCGCTTCCAGGTCCATGCTGCCATTGAGCGTCGTCACCGAGAAACCTCGGCTCTCCAGGTAGTCGGCCAGCATCGCTTGCGTGGGCACGAACTCGGTGAAGATCAGTACCTTCAGCGCCGGGTCGCCTTCCTCCTGCTGCAGCTTGTAGATCAGCTCCAGCAGTGCCTCGGCCTTGGCATCAGTGCCAGCGGCTTCGGTTTCCCGCGCCAATTCCAGCAGCATCTCGACTTCGGACTTCTCCAACTCCCAGCCGCTGGACTGCATCGCCAGATCCACCTGGGACTGGCCGTCCAGGTCCGCCCACTCGTCGGCGCTGGTGTTCTCGAACAGGTTGGCCTGCGGCTGCGGTGCCTCCAGCAGGGCCTGGCGCTTTTCCAGCGTGGTGCGGATGGCTGCCGTGCTGGACGTCACCAGTCGCTGCATCAGGATCATCAAAAAACCGATATGGCGCTGCTTGGCCGCCATCGCCTGGTTGTAGCCGTGGCGCACATAGTCGGTCACCGCCTCGTATAGCCGCTGTTGCGAACCGTGTCGGGCCTGCCATGCCACGGCCTGCAACCGGGTAACACGCGGCTTGAACAGCGGCTGGCCTTCGGCGTTGATGGACACGCGCTTCTCGGTGCGGATTACGAAGGGCCGAACCCGGTCGCGGCTGACGCTGCTCTCGTCCGGGAAGGCTTCGCGGTCCAGCAACTGCATCAGTCGCATGAACTGGTCGGTCTTGCCCTGGTGCGGAGTGGCTGACAGCAGCAACAGATAGGGTGAGGCCTCGGCCAGCGCCGCGCCCAGCTTGTAGCGGGCCACCTGCTCGGTGCTGCCGCCCATGCGGTGAGCTTCGTCGATGATGACCAGATCCCACGACGCCGAGATCAAGTCCTCGAAGCGCTCGCGGTTGTATGTGTTGAGTTGCTCCAGGCTCCAGCCGCGCCGGCCCTCCAGCGGCTTCACCGAATCCAGCGAGCAGATCACCTGGTCGTGCATGCGCCACAGGTTTTCTTCCTCGCCCGTGCCGCCGCTGCGCCACTGGCGGAAGGCCGCCAGCTCGGACGGCTCGATGAACTGGAACTTCTCGCCAAAATGCAGACGCATCTCTGCCTGCCATTGGCGCACCAACCCCTTGGGCGCCACCACCAGAATGCGCTTCACTCGGCCACGCAACTTCAACTCGCGCAGCACCAAGCCGGCCTCGATGGTCTTGCCCAGGCCCACCTCATCGGCGAGCAGGTAGCGGATGCGGTCGCGGCTGATGGCGCGGTTCAACGCGTAGAGCTGGTGCGGCAGTGGCACCACGCTGGACTGGATGGGCGCCAGCAGCAGGTTGTCTTCCAGCGCATCCAGCAGCTTGGCCGCCGCCGTGGTGTGCAGAATCTGCTCAACGCTCGGGCGCACGCTTTCCAGCGCAGCAAGGTCCGCTGCCCGGGCGCGCACCACCGCGTCTTTGGCCGGCAGCCACACGCGGTAGGCCACCTCGCCCCACACGTCCTGCCGCTCGATCACGCGGCAGGGCGATGCCTGCCGGGTGAACCAGCACCAGTCGCCAATGGTGAACCCGCCACCGGCCACGCTCAGATCCCGTCCTCTGTACGGGTCAGCGCCAGATCGTAGAGCGTCAGCAGCTTTTCGTCCTCTTGCAGCGTTTCCTCTGGCAGCTTGTTGGCGATGCCGATGATGGTCTTGTAGTCCTTGGCGGCCCAGGCAGCGCGGAAACCGGCGCGCAGCACCTCCAGGCGCGACTCTTTGATCTTGCGACCCGTGAACGCCCGATAGGTCTCGAACTCCTTCAGCAGCGCCTTCTCGCGCTTCTTCTCCAGGTCCTGTGCTTTGTTCGGGTCGGGCACGTACCAACGATCCTTGGCCTTGGCCACCAGTGCGGGGCTGTTCTTCTCCAACCCACGAAGATCCTTGTGGTTGGTCGAGAGATAGCTGTGAATTTGGCTCGGCACCTCGCCCTTGCCGTCGTACTGGATGAAATTTTCATCCAGCAATCTGATCAGTTCGGGAATGACCTCTCCCTTCTTTTTCGCAGCGCCGACAACTGGCATGTATTCGGTCGTAATCTCCGCATAGGTGGACGGCCGCTTCTTCAAAAAGTCGGCGAGCCAATCAATGGCGCTTCGCTCATCCGAAACAAACATTTCCATTTGCGGCGCAACGGCGACCTGCATGCGCTTCTTGTCGTACTCTGCAGCTTGCTCTGGCAGAAAAACCATCCCGTCTCGCGGTTCGAAACGTTGGCTTAGACCAGCCTGAAATTCCTGACTGGAAAGCGGCACGGGGAAGCCGTGCTTTACAAACCATGCCACCATGCGGTCAAAGATAATCCGCGGGTCGCGCTCTTGGATATATTCAAGTTCTCCACCTTTCATCTTGACGGAAGGCAGATAGCCAAGATGGGTTCTCACAAAGTCCCATACCGAATCGACCTCGCCGCCGGATTTCAGGAAACGCGCCTCCAGCCCTCCATTGGGTTTGTAGGCCGTGATCACCAAGTCCTGTTTGACAGAGGTTGCATTTGAAACCGCATTGAAACTGCCCTGCACTTTATTGAGAGCTGAGACGTTTGCAATGACGAAGCCAGCCTCCTGCAGAGCGGTTCGGATGCCGTTCCAAACGGCTGCTTGGGTGTTCGAAAAAACCACTGTCATCCATCGTCCTGGCTTGAGCACGCGGTAATACTCGGCAAAGCACGACTTCATCAGCCGGTGGTACTCGTGCAGACCCTTTTGCTGGCTGTCACTCATGACCGCTTCAGGACCTTGGTGCGTAAACACGCGATGAAAAGCCTCAACAATAAAGTTCAGCTCGGAATACGCGAGGTTGTCGCCAAAAGGTGGGTCAGTAAAGATGTAATCAATGCTGTTGTCAGGCAGCCCAAGCTGGGCCGCTGTCCCGGTGGTAATCGCCGTATTGCCAGCGCCGACTTTGTACTCACGGAACGCTTTGACCAGACGGTCAAGTTTGCCGCCCAGGTTGTACCAAGGGCTGCATTCGGAGTGTTGTGATGCTACGTAGTAAACGCCGGTCAAAATGCGGTTAACTTGAGAGAAATGCGTGGGGCCATACCGATTCAATACTGATAGGCCGGCAATCGACTGCTCGACCATGTACAACAAGAAAGCGCGGATGCGAGGATCTGGATTTGCACTGGCTTTCTCCCAAAGTTTCCCAACTGCTTGTGCAGCGCGCGGAAGGAAAAGGTGATGAACGTGTGAAAAAGACGCCGATCCGGCACGCCATTTGTCCCCCCACTTCTGCTGATCTTCTGCGGCATGCATCATCCGGCTGGCCGGGAAAGTTGCAGGAAAGTTCAGGGCCGAAATTTTTCCCAATACCTGACGATCGAAGTCGTCGGGTTTTTTTTCATGCTTTTTGCCACTCACTACATAGAAGATCAGGCTCGGTACCCGTTTCGCAGTTTTGAGCGCGCGCCCTGTAATGGGGTCAACTGTCGTTTCAAAGAGCTTTTCGAGCTTCTTCTTAGTGAGTTCAGCACCACAATGCGGGCAAGGGAAGTCGTCACGGACCCGTTTGGTGTCCTCGTCCAATGCTTCATCCAGGAAGTTCACCTCGCCAGCGCAATGCGGACAGGTGAAGACCTCACTCCACACCGTGTACTCAATTCGACCCTTGGTCTTGCCATCGGTATGGGTCGTTTCGTACATCCAGCCAATGTCTTGCTCGAGTTCTTTGAGCAGTTGCTTGCCGGCTTTGGCAAAGGCTTCCACGTCGAGCGGGATGTTGTAGTTGGCGCCGATAAAGGTGGCAGCAGGTGAAAGATCATTGATGACGGCACGCCGGGCGCCCCACTTGGGCGCTGGCTTGCCTTGCTTCTTCCACTCCATCTCCAGTTCATGCCGATAGGCTGCCGAAGCCAAGCCGCACCACTGCGCAGCCACGCCCGTCATCCCCGATCCGCCGAAAGCGTCCAGAACGATGTCGCCCGGCTCCGTGTAGTGCAGGATTGACGGCACGATAGCCAGATGCGGTACCTTGGTGTGATAGGAGTGCGCTTTGTAAAGCGCGTCCGTCTTGCCAACCGTTACATCCACGGTTTGTGGCTCGCGGCTGTACTTCACGCTAGGGTCATACGGCTTGCCGTAGTGGCGCACGAAATCTTCGAGGAACGGGTTCGGGCAGGCGGTGTAGTACGGCGGGTCCGACATCGCCAAGATGGCCTCGTCCGTACCCTGCGGAAATCCTTCGATCTTACGGAACGCCGGATCTCTCAGCTTCTCGGCCAGCAGCTTGGTGAAGTACTCTCGCCGTGCCTCATCACTCAGGAACGTTTGCCCGAGGCATTCCACTGGACCGGTTGTCGTATTTTGATTCTGGAAAAAATCAGTCATTGGGTGTGATCTCGCTAAGGTCGATTCGCTCGCCAGTGTCAGCAGCGTCTAATTTCTTGGGCTTTACCGCGATGGCTACGGCTTTTCCAGTTTCGAGTGTCTGGCGAATTGCTTCCTTCAAGACGTCTGACTGGCTTGGAGTTGTGCCCACCCAGGCCTTGGAAACGATGTTCGTGAAAGACGAGTTGTCGAAATGTCGTCCGGCGTTTTCAAAGGTCACGCGCAGTCCACCGCGCGGACCCGGGATGCCTGGGCTCTGGACCAGCAGATTCCAATAGTCGAGTGGCAGATACATGCCCGGCACAAGCCCGATATCGTCCGGGTTGAAAACCAGCCGGGAGCAAAGCTTCAGGAAGAATGGGTTCTCTGTCAGGCGATAGCCATCATGAGAGGTATTGGCCGGACAAGCCTGTATGGTTGCCAGCAAGGCGTCCATGCGCGTGATCTCTTCAGCGAGCTGCGTGTTCGGCAACCGGAAAACTGCTTGCGGTACTCCGTTTGGCCCGTCTTCACGCTCCATCGCCTTGTACTGAACCATCACAAAGCTTTGGTAGGTTTCGTTGAAATAGATGAGGTCGGTGCCAGTCTGTTCTTCCAGTGGAAGCCGATTGGCAAGAATGACAGTGAGTCGCTCAGACGTTGCTTCTGATTCGAACACTGCTGCGCCAGTAACGCTCACTTGGTCTCGAATCAGTGTGAAGCCTGGGATCTTCATCAGGTCATTGATGACCATCTGGTCTTCACGCAGACGGGCGCTGGGCAATCCATCTAAGAATGACAATGGCGTTGATTCTGGCGGCGACCAAGTTTGAACGGGCTCGCGGCTCAACCCTGCAATGGATAGTGCTGTGAGCACTGCTTCTTTCTGCTGCGCCAAGTTGTCCTTTACCTTGGGAGACAGACTTTGAATACGCGCAGTTCGTGTTTGACTGAACCGCTCCAGCAATGAACTTGCTTGGGGTGCAAGCTGCCGTATGGCCTCGATGACTGCGGTAAAGCCCTTGTCTGTCAGGAGCCCGCCGGACTTAAAGCGCTTCCGCACGGATGCGGCATTGCGTTTTGGCAATCGATTGGTGACTCGCTGCACCGACAAAGGCTCTGTGAGCTTTTCGACACGGTCGATGTTCAGGCGGCTGAGTCCAGTACCTGCACGTGTACCTCTGCGCCCTAGACCGATGTGGGTAATCTTGTGGGCGTCGACCACGAAGCAAACCAATGGCACGTTTCGGCTGTGCTGAAAATCGGCAACAGGTTCGGCGAACGCTCGCTCCTCGGCGACACACTCAAGGAATGTGCTCATCCGATCTTTCGTGAGGAGTACGGCGAAGCCGTTTGCCTTGGCCATTGGTCTCAGCTCACTCAATCACGAAGCGCAGCTTGGTGGCATCCTTGCCCTTGCAACGCTCGTTCATGAATGTGTCGAAGCGCTTGCGCAGGTCGTCCGGCGTGGCGGGCGAGCCGCCTTGCAGCAGCGCCTGTTTGATCTCGTCGCCCTTGACCGCGATCTTCTCCAACCCCGACAGCGCCTCCTGCACGGCATTGGCGAACTCGCTGGTCATTGGGTCCGGCAGCTTGCGCGAAGTCAGGAAGGCGTCGATCAGCTTCTTGGACGCGGGCGGCAACAGGCCCAGGCTGTCCTGCGTAAACGGGTCTTCCAGGTTCTCCAGCAGGGTCTGCTGCCAGTTGGCCAGCAGTTCGTCCAGATCGTCATCCAGCTTGTGCAGGCGGTTGGCCGCCGGGATCAGCTCCAACTGCTCTGCAGACGGGCGGAACTGGCAGTGCGGGCAGACGGCGACCGTGACCAGGGTCGGCTCGTCCAATGAGGAACAGCTCTTTAGGCCGTTGAGGGATTCTTCGAAGGCAGTGAGCTGGCTGGTGGGCATCAGCGACACGCCGGCCAACACGCGCAGCGCCAGCAGGCGGTCGTCCTTGCGCAGGGCGTTGCGGGTCTTGTCCTCGGCCACGCCCAGACGCGCCTTGCTGTGGCTGGCGATGTAGGCGGTGATGTAGTCCTTCTTGAGCTGGTTGAGCGTCTGCCGGCCATTACCCAAAATCAGGGCGGCGTGCTCGGCTGTGCGGTCCTGGCTGATCTTCTCGAAGATGTCCTTGCGGGCGGCCTCGGCCTGCTTGACCCACGGGTGCTCGGCGGGCAACACCATCTCGGCCTGCGAGAGGTAGGACGCCGTGCTGCCCAGCTCCACCACCAGTTCGAGCAGTCGCTCGACGGCGGCCAGGATCTCCAGATTCTTCTTCTGGCCGTCCAGATCTTCCTGGGTGACGCGCAGGTTCTTGAGCTTGCCGACGGTGTTGTACGGCGCCAGCGACTCGGTGAACTTCTTCAGCGAATCCAGCCGGGCGTGCCAGTCTTTGGCTTCTTCCTCGCGCAGCAGGTTCTGGCCCCAGAAGCCGAGCTTACCTTGCTGCAGGTCGGAGCCAGCCTTGAGCACGCGCGGCACCAGGGCGCTGACTTTCTCCTGCAGTTTGATCACCGGCTCGGTGTCGCCCTGGCTGGCCTTCTGGGCCAGACCGGACGGCAGGTCGAACAACTCGAACAAGGCGCGCAGTACCGCGAGGTTGATCTCCTTGGGTGCCTCGACGTGCTTGAACTGCTTGAGCTCTTCCAGGGAACGCTCTGCGAACTGCACCAGCTTGCCGGAGTCGATCTTGTCGCCGGTGATCGACAGCACGATGTCGCCGGAATAGACCAAGCCACCCAGCACGGTGACCAGCAGATCCGGTTCCAGCCGGTACTTGATCGGCGCGAAATATTCGACGTCCGATGTGCCCGACAGCAGTTCGCTGCGGTTGAGCACCTGGCCATGGCCCTTGGCCTTGAGGCGGTTGAGCACTTCCTGCGCGTAGCGGGAGTTGACGGGATCGACGCGGTCACCATCGAGCAGTTCCAGTGCATCGAGGATGGCAGCAGCGTCCTTGGTGCGGGTGCCGCCAGCCAGCGCGCGCAGTGCATTGCCCACCAGTTGCTTGCGGTTGGCTTCGGTGACCAGCACCGAGAAGGTGGGGTACTCGGGCGAGATGTCGGCAAAGCGCTGGCCCAGTGCCAGGCCGGAGACGATATTCACCACGTCGCGGAAGTTGATGCGCTCGTCCGGGCCCAGTCGCGCGCGATCGCGCAGGGACACGCCCTTGGACCAGTCCTGCAACGTCTTGGTCTTGCCCTGGTAGGTGACCTCGAACGCGGTCATCTGCTTTTCTTGCAGCCACTTGCTCATGGACCGCAAGGAATCTTGGGCCTTGGACAGGTAGATGGCTTTTGCACCGCCGCTGGCGGTGGATGCGAGATCCAGTGCCGCTGCGTATTGCGACAGGTAGCGCTTGTAGTCCTCGTCCGGCGACTTCAGGCGGAAGAACACCTCGTCTGCCAGGTTGTTGTCGCTGAACTTCGGCTTGTCGAAGGGCTGGATGAAGTAGATGTAGAAGTCGCGCTCGGGCTGGGCCGTGGGCCGGTCATTCGGCGCGCCAAAGAACAGGTAGCCCATGCGCTCGACGCGGCGCTCCTGCCACTCGATCTGGTACTGCCAGATCTGGAAGCCGGGGTAACGCAGATCGTCGCTGCATTCCATCAGCGCCTTGATGGCGCTGTAGTAGGCGCGGTCCAGCGCATCGTCGGACAGGGCTTCGGCGCGCTTTTCAATCTGCGCGTCGTAGTCGATGTCTTTCTTCAGGTCGAGGTAGTACTGCTCGGTGTCCGGCGCCTTGGAGATGAACTGGCCGTTGACTGTCTTCAGCACTTCCCGCATCACGGTCTGCACCATCGACAGCAGGTTCTCGGCCGGATCGCCCGGCATGTCTTCCACGCCCGGCTGAAACAGGCACAAGGCGTCGCGCAGCTCGGCGGCCGTGGGGCCGATGGGCACATGGATGTCGCCGCCCGTGGTCAGTCGGTGCACGGCCAGGGCGTTGATGACGCGCAGCGCCATGGCCTTGTAGGCCGGGCGCGTGAAGGCCTGCTGCACGCGCGACTCCAGCACTTCGGACACGCGCATGACTTCTTTGATGTTCGGGTCGGCGCGCAGGACCGAGTTGGCCTTGACGGTGTTCCAGAAGCTCTCGTAGCTGATGAACAGCGGCTTGTCGGCGGGCACTTCCTGGTCGAGGATGGCCAGCATGGCGGCCTCGATGGTCTTGAGTGCGCCGCGCTTCTCGGTGAAGTGGATCTGCTCGAAGGTCTTCAGGTAATCCGGGTGAACCGGAAACAGCCGCACGTACTCATCCATGCGCTCGTTCATGGAGCCGTAGAACTTGGCGAACGGCGTGAGGTATTCGCGGATCTTGTTTTGCTGGTCGGCCGTCTTCTTGAGCAGGCGCGCGGAGACGACGAAGCTGACGTCCTGGCGGTCGATCAGGATCTGCGTGAAGCGCTCGTTGACGCGCCGCATGCTGTCGGCCACATGCTGGAAGCGCACGCTGTCGAAGATGGCTTCCTGCACACCGGCCACGAAGCGGAACTTCAGGTGCTTGGTGACTTCGCCGATCTGACGCAGGATGGCCAAGTCCTGCACCAGCTCGTGATCGCGGCGGGACTGCAGGTACTCCAGGAATTCATCGACCACCAGCAGCACGCCCTGGTCCGGGAATTTCTCCGCGAACGCGGCCATCATCTCCTCGAAGGAGTCCTTGTTGTTGAGCTCTTTGTCGGCGGTCGGGAAGGTGTAGTCGACGCCGAGCTTTTCGAGGAAGCGCTCAAGCTGCAGGGTGATGATCTGGCGCAGGGGCATCTGCAGGCCACCCACCTCGATGCGCAGCACCTTGAAGCGACCAGCGATCGGGGCAACCGCCTCGGCGACTTTGGGGTGGCGGATCATCGGTGCGTAGGCGGCGTCTTCAGCCACCAACGACAGCACCGACATCAAGTGCGATTTACCGGTGCCGTAGTTGCCGACGATCAGCACGCCCTTGTGATCGACCGAGTCGTCAAAACTGAGCTGGGGAACCATGAGCTTGGAGATCCGCTCGGCCATGTCGTCGGAGATGACGTATGTCGCGACGAGCTTCTTGGCCTCGTCCGGGCGCCCGGCATCGAGCAGTTGAATGACTGACTCGATCTGCTCGAACTGGATCAGATCTCCGTATTTCATGTTCTTGGCCATATGGTTCTACCTTCCCCCGCAGTTTCCGTAAATTCGGTCAAATTTCGAGTACGACCACGCCGTCGCGGCTGTAGTCACGATGTTCTGGATGGCTCATGTCGGCGTACACCAAGCGGTCGCCGCGCAGCTCGCCAGGCCAGACGGCCACGACGCGCTTGGAGTGAGCCAGCCGCCTGACAAGGTCAAGCGGGTTGATCTGCAGGCTGGGCTCGAACAACAACTCGAGGTTGTCGAGCAGCAGCGGGTCTTCCGTTCGTTCCTTGTCCGCGATCTCCCGCAGCAGTTCGCCTGCCGAGAAGCCGCGCTTGTTGTTCGGCGTGGCAGCCAAACGACGCCCCAGCTCCAGGCCAACGTTGAGCGGCTCGATGCTGAGCTTGGCGCCCAATTGTCGGAGCAGCTGGGTCTTGCCGCTGCGGCTGGGTCCGACCAGCAGGATCAACTTGCTGTTGAGGTCGCCGATTTCGCCGATGAGTCGTTCGAGTTTTGCGAGCATGCTCATCCCCTCAGTCCGACTCGGCTTCGAGCCGTTGTTGATCAGGGGAGCGGTAGCCCGGCGCCAGCACGGCGTTGCGCACGCCGTAGATGGCCAGGTGGTCCTTCAGCCACAACCGGTACTCATGCCCGCGCAAGCTGTGGTCAGGGGAGCAGTCGACACTCCATTTGCGCAAGATGTATCCCGCCGTGGCGGCGCGCAGATTCATCCTCAGCACGCCGCCCTGCATGCCGTAATCCATCTCGGTGATCTCCGGCCGGGGCTGGTCCGGGTGCGGTACCAATTCCAGTTCGACGATCCGTGTCCACTGAATGTCCTGATCGCTCGTCTCGTGAGGCGCCACTGGCTGCCCCTTGAGCACCACCGGGCGCTTAATCCGGGTGATGACGAAATCCCGGAACTCTTGGGACTTCCGGTCGAAGGCGCGGACGTGCCAGCGCAGACCGTTGTCGATCAGCGCGAACGGGACGATCTCCCGCTCGGTGCGGCCACTGGAGATGGAGTGGTACTCGATGCCGAGCGGACACTCCTGGTGAATCGCCCGGGTCACGCTCGCCAGCACATCCAGATCCGGGTGCGTGAGCCGTGACGGACTCTCGCTGGCCACCCACACCTTGAGCCGCATCGGCTCGCCGTCGCCAAAGCCCTGGGTTAGCCACGACAGCACCCGCTCCGGGGGGAAGTCGAAGACGGGCCGGAAGTCCGGCCCCAGGACGTAGGACTTGCCCTTGGAGTCGTAATCAATGTTGCCCGGGGCCAACTCCTTGTACAGCGCCAGATCCCTGGATGCGGCGGCGGACTGGATGCCAAACCGCGTGACCAAGTCCTGGCGGCGTATCTCCCCGATGAAGCGCACGCGCAACTCCACGAACGCGAGCCGATCGCGTTGTGGCTGGGTTAGATCTGCAAGCTGTTCGTTCGACATCCTGGCTGGCTCATTCGGGTTAGCGAATTCTTGTACGGGTTATTGCGGAAAGTATATGGTCCGCTCTAGAATCTGTCCATGAGGTGTTTTTGATATTATTACACGTCGCATAGTGATAACCATAATGGCGCGGTGACGAAGGGTACGCGGACTTTCACCGCCTGGGCAGTCGCTGAGAGGCACGTGACGGGCTCAATGCCCGGCGCGCTCGTTGGAAGTTATGGGCATACCCCGGTTGCCGTTGGCGGACATTAGTCCAGTCTTTCGCCCGCAAAACGGGGGCAAGAATCGATGCCATTGCCAGGAAATGGCGTCTCGTGGGAGGGCAAGTCGTGGAATTGCGCCATCTTCGCTGCTTCGTTGTCCTCGCAGAGGAGTTGCACTTCACTCGTGCCGCTGAGCGATTGCATATCGAGCAGTCCCCACTGTCCCGCACCATCAAGGAACTCGAAGATGAACTTGGCGTGCTGCTATTTGATCGTGATCGGCGCGGTACACGGCTGACACGGGCTGGTGAGGTCTTCTCCCAGGATGTGCATCGGGTGCTTTCGACGCTGGAGCTCGCCCGTGAGAATGTAAAGGCCGTTTCGTCAGGCTACCTGGGCATTCTTCGCATTGCCGTCCCCAGTGGATACATTGATCCCCGACTCTCAACCTTTCTCGCACGCTGCCGCGAGGAAGATCCGGCCGTCGAGATACGTCTAACCGAGGCCTCGCTGACTGATCAATTGGGCGGGCTCCGTTCAGGGAACTTCAATTTGGGGTTTGCGTTTACCGCCGAGGTCGGGGATGGCGTCATCGCCGAACCGATCTGGGTTGACTCGGTCGTCGCAGTTGTGGCGGCACGACATCCGCTGCTCGTTCACAAGCAAATCCCCTTGGAGGACTTGATACGTTATCGGCTCGTAGTGGCCGATCCCCGGCTATTCGGGAACTGTGACTGCGAGGTGGGTCAATTGGTGCAAGATGCAGCGATCAAGCTCGACGTCGAGTACGTTGCCTCAATGGAAATGATGCTGACATTGGTTGCGGCCGGCTATGGCGTTGGATTTGCGAATGCTGCACAGATCAGGGTTTCAAATCGTCCCGACATCGCAATTCGTCCCCTTGCGACTCCAAACGTCATTCACACGACCTACCTGTTACGACCGGAAAGCGGCACGGGCACCCCTGCTGCCATATCCCTGGATCGATTTATCGCGCGTTTGCACAAGCAGATAGACGAGTGATGGGCAACGCCTCCGTTCCTTTTCGCTGACTAGGTTCTCGGTCCCGAGCGCAGGTTTTCCTCCGTCGCGGCGATCAGATCCGCGGCACTCCTGTTCAGCGCTGCGGCGATTCTGAGGATCAGCGCCAGCGTGGGCATGTGTTCTCCGCGCTCGATCTTGCCCATGTGGGAGCGCTCGATTTCTGCCAAGGCTGCCAGCTCTTCCTGGGCCATTCCCTGTTCCATCCGGGCCGCCCGAACGGCTTGGCCAAAGGCCAAAGCCGGTTCGGGTTCGTAGGTCGTCGATCCGACAGGGCGGCCGCGCTGGACAGTACGCTTTTGCATTGGCAAAAGCGTCGAATATCGCCATGCTTTTAACCACGTTAAATTTAACTCCTGATACCATGACTGGGGGGCCGCGCGCCCAGATTTCCAGCATGAAGTGACACCCTTGAGTGCTCCCGACCAAACAACGATTCTGAAGCTTGCCGTGTCGGCCGACGCACTGTCGCCACGGCTCGCGAGTCTGCTCGCCCTGCAACGCGTAGAGGAGCCGGCGACCCTCATCCTGCCGCAGGAGGTTGCCGCCGGGGATTTGGTCCGTGGACTCGACGACGGCACCTACGACGCCGGTATAGCGCTGGTGGCCACAACAACGGCCTTCACCATGAACGCACAGCCGCTTTGGGCAGACGAACTGGCCTTGGCTGTTCCGTTGCGCTCGCCGTTGCTTGCGTACCCCGAAGTTCCGCTGGATGCCTTGCTCCGCTATCCGCTGCTTCAATGGTGCCTGCGGGCATGTGACGCACTGAGCAAGCAGGTGGCGGCGCGCTTCGGACCTGAAACGAATTCCGTCAGGGAAGTCACGTCCTTTGATCTCCTGGCGGTACTGGTGGCGGCAGGCTTTGCTGTCGGCATTGCGCCCCGCTCGCACATCGCACGGGCTCGCGGCTGGGGCGTCGCCATGCGCCCACTGGCGAACGGCCCCTATCTCATCGGCACCCAGTTGCTACGGAAGTCCGACGGATCGGCACGAGCTGTCGAACGGTTTGCCGAACGGGCGGTGAAGGTGGCGGCGACCGAAGCCGCCTGACCTTGGCATCCCGCAGATATTTCCCGGTAGGTCACCGTTCGGCAGACAGGATGCCTTTCAGTCACTCACCATAGGCAGCGCCGCATCAACCGCGATTGCGTTTTGCACCAATTGCTGAACGCGCTGCCGCACCTCGATCGGATATGGCATCGGAGCCAGTGATTCCTCCCGTTGCGAACACTGCTCGACGACCACCCGCACGGCGATCTTCATGTTCTCGGGCGTCACCGCCTCGATGGGCGGCCGGCTGCCTAGGGCGTCATGCGGTCGCAGCAGGGCGTGATAGATGTCCCAGGTATCCACGCCACGGGGCGTCTGCCTGAGGACGGCCTGGACCAGTTGGCGCTTGAGCGGATCGAGCTGCCACACTGGCACCCGTTGGCCCTTGTTCCCCAGCTGGATCGACAGTAGGTTGCCGGCCTGGACCTCGTAGGTGATCCAGCGGCGCGACTTGCCGGCCAGCTTGGCGTAGTCGGCCACCACCAGGTTGTCCGGCCCCTCGAAGATTTCCAGCAGCTTCAGGCGCTCGCGCTGCAGGTCCGAGAGCTTCGGCTGCGCGTATTCGGGCATCTCCACGGCTGACAGGCGCTGCGTCGCCGGTGCCACCGTCGGCATGCCCTGCTCGGTGGGCGCCACCAGCAGGATGGGTGCGTGCTGGCCGGGAGTCGGCAGCGGGGTGGTCTGCTGCCCGGCGATCGTCGGCAGGCCTTGCAGGTGGATGGTCAGGTGCATGCTGGCGACCTGCACCTGGTTTTGCTCGAAGAGGTCCAGGCGGTCGGCCCAATCCTGCATCATCACGCGGCGCTGCTCGACGTACTCGGCATGGTTATAGGTGGCGCTGATACGGTTGGGGTCGGCGTGCGAGAGCTGGGCGTCCACCCAGACCTTCGGATAGCCCAGTTCGTTGAGGGCCGTCGAGATCGTCGCGCGGATGCCGTGGCCGGTCAGGCGGTCCTCGTAGCCCATGCGCTTGAGGGCAGCGTTGAGGGTGTTCTCGCTCATGCGGTCGCTGATGCGCTTGACCCCGGCGAACAGGTACTTCTGCGCAGGTTTGAAGTCCTCGAGCATGTGGCGGGCGATCTCCATCGCCTGGACGGACAGCGGGACGATGTACGGCGGGATGTCGGTGGGGCGCTTGCGCTTCTTGCGGGTGAGCATCTTGCGCTGCTTGAGCGACATGACCGGGATGATCCACAGTCTGTGGTCCAGATCGAACTGATCGGGGGTGGCCAGCCGCAGTTCGCCCGTGCGGACCCCGGTCAGGAGCAGCAGGCGGATCGCCAGTTGCGTCTTCAGCATGCCGCGGTACTTGCGCAGCATCTGCAGGAACTCGGGCAGTTCGGCCATGCGCAGGAACGGATTGTGGTCGACCGGCGGCAGCGGCACCGCGACCACGTGCAGGTCGGTGGCCGGGTTGGTCTCCATGGCCGGGATGACGACCATGGCGAAGTCGAACAACTGCTTGAGCCAGGTGCGTACCTTCTCGGCCACCGACAGCGAGTCGCGCTTCTCGATGCGGCCGATCACTTCCAGCAGATGAGGGCGGGTGACCTCGTAGATGGTCAGCCGCTTCAGGTAGGGAAAGATGTCCTTCTTGAAGACGCGGCGAATCTGCTCCAGCGAACTCTGCCGACCCTCTTCGAGGGTGAGCTGCCGGTGCTCCATCCACTTTTCGTAGACCGCCATGAAGGTGTTCTCGCCGGCGAGTTTGATGGCCTGGCGTTTCTGCTTGCGCTCGGTGCGGGGGTTGATGCCCCTGGCGACCAGCGAGCGCGCCTCGTCGCGCAACTCCCGGGCCTCGCGCAGCGACAACTCGGGATAGCAGCCCAGGGAGATGCGGACGCGCCGGCCGACCCAGGTGTAGCGAAAGTGCCAGGTCTTGGCGCCGTTGGCGGCGACGAAGAGGGAAAGGCCGTCGAAATCGGCGATGGTGTACGGCTTGCCGGTGGCTTTGGCCTGCCGGACCGTCATGTCGGTGAGCATGTGTCCAACTCCTGGTAGGCGAGTTGGATGCCATGTTCGTTACCCTAACCGGGCTCCTCCAGCAACAATGCGCGAGGGACGCTCACCGCATTGATGTACCACTTTATGTACCGTTTTGTACCGGCTGTCAGTGGATTTCGCTGGACGTCACTGGATCGAGAAAAGGGGCTAAAGCCTAACCGGATCAGCGACTTACAACACTCCTTGGATTTCGGCGGAAGTCCCTGGAAAGTTGATGTGGAGCGGGCGATGAGAATCGAACTCACGGCACAAGCTTGGGAAGCTTGGGTATTACCATTATACGACGCCCGCTCTCGGGCTGAAGGCTGCATTCTAAGCCCGGCGGCCTTTCCGTTCAATCCTCGTTCAACGCGCGATATTGTCCCGCATGGAACAGAAGCGGTGCGATTGCCGGCGTCTCGCTGAACCGTTCGACACGGCCGAGGAAGATGATGTGGTCGCCGCCGGGATGGGCTGCCTCGTTGGCGACTTCGAAACTAGCGCAGCAGCCGGGCAGCAGCGGTGCCCCGCCGGCGCCGGGGCGCCAGTGCAGACCGGCGAAACGGTCGACCGGCCACGTGGCAAAACGGTTGGAGAGATCGAGCTGGCCGGCCGCCAGAACGTTGATGGCATGGTGGCCGGCGCGGCGGAAGGCGGCGAGGTTGTGCGAGGTATTGTCGAGGCACCAGAGCACGAGCGGCGGATTCAGCGACACCGCCGAAAACGAATTGACCGTCAGCCCGATCGGATGCCCGTCCGGATCGATGGCGGTGACGACGGCAACCCCGGTCGCGAAGCGTCCGAGGGCATTGCGCAAGGCGCGGTGGTCATCGTCATTCACGATCATCGAGTGTGCCAGCCGAAAGCGTTCTATTATCCGTGCTTCGCATCCGCGCGTCGAGGCTGACTTGTCCGCTGATTTGTCCGGCACTCCCGATTTCGCCGGGCGCCTGGTTGCCTGGCAGCGAGCCGCCGGACGCCACGACCTGCCGTGGCAGAACACCCGCGACCCCTACCGGATCTGGCTTTCCGAAATCATGTTGCAGCAGACCCAGGTCGCGACGGTGATCCCGTACTTCCAGCGTTTCCTGGAGCGCTTCCCGACCCTTCAGGCGCTGGCCGACGCGTCGCCCGATGTCGTCAGCGCGCACTGGGCCGGGCTCGGCTACTACGCCCGCGGGCGCAACCTGCATCGCTGCGCGCGGCAGATTGTCGCGGTCGACGCCGGAAGATTCCCCGAATCCATCGCCCGGCTCGGTGCCCTGCCCGGAATCGGCCGGTCGACGGCGGCGGCGATTGCCGTCTTTGCCTTCGGCGGTCGCGCCGCGATTCTCGACGGCAACGTCAAGCGCGTCCTCTGTCGGCACTTCGGCGTGGAGGGCTTTCCCGGTCTCGCCGCGGTGGATCGCGAATTGTGGCTGCTCGCCGAGCGCCTGCTCCCGGAAGGCGACATCGAAGCCTACACGCAGGGCCTGATGGACCTCGGCGCCACCGTGTGCACGCGCAGCCGCC
>WBZM01000463.1_pt1 | contig 57520 bp, 51 predicted proteins | sample 5204271 | NCBI WGS metagenome assembly WBZM01 (sample SAMN12344346, study PRJNA552823) | activated sludge metagenome | biome: Activated sludge suspended growth; feature: Nitrification reactor; material: Wastewater; isolation source: activated sludge from nitrification reactor of wastewater... | reverse complement strand
GCGTCGGCATGAACGGCGACACCGGTCTGCCGGGTCAGCGCATCGCGTCGACCTCGAACCGCAATTTCGTCGGGCGCCAGGGTCCCGGGGTGCGCACCCACCTGCTCAGCCCCGCGATGGCCGCCGCGGCCGCGGTGACCGGCCGCTTCACCGACGTGCGTCGGCTGCTGGCCTGACCCCGAACGCAGGAGACGCCCATGGAGCCCTTTCGCACGCTGACCGCGGTGGCGGTGCCGCTGGACCAGGCCAACGTCGACACCGACCAGATCATCCCCGCCCGCTTTCTGGGCCGTCCGCGCGAGCAGCAGGTCGGCGCGATGTTCCACGACCTGCGCCGGGATGCCTCGGGTGCGCTGCGGCCCGATTTCGTGCTGAACCAACCGGCCTACGCGGGTGCGCAGGTGCTGGTGGCCGATCGCAATTTCGCGTGCGGATCCTCGCGCGAGAACGCGGTGTCGGTGATGGTCGACAACGGCTTTCGCGCCTTCATCGCCCCCAGCTTTGGCGACATCTTCTTCAACAACTGTTTCCAGAACGGCGTGCTGCCGGTCGTGCTGCCCGCCGAGCGGGTCGCGGCGATCCGCTCGGCGTTGCGGGCCTCGCCGGGCGCCACCGTCACCGTCGACTTGGCGGCCCAGCGGGTCACCGGCCCCGACGGCCAGTCCGATCCCTTCGAGATCGACACCTTCCGCAAGGACTGCCTGCTCAAGGGCGTCGACGAGATCAGCCTGACGCTGGGCCACGAGGCCGAGATCATCGCCTTCGAGCAGCGCCACCGGCAGTCGATGGACTGGCTCACCGGCGCGCGGTGATCGCCGGCGCGCCGCCGGCTTGACACCGTGGCGGCGAAGTGGGGACCATCGGGGCCCGCGTGTCCGCGCGGGCCCGTCGATGCTGGAATCCCGCCATGTCACCCCCTCTGTGCTTCCCGATCCGTCGCCGCCTGGCGGCTGCCCTCCTGTCGCCCGTCGCGCGCCGCGTGGCGGCCTCGTGCCTGAGCGGTCTGCTCACGATGCCCGCTGTGGGTCGGGCGCAGGGCGTCGCGCCGGCCACCCCGCCGGCCACGACGAAGGCCCATCCGATCTTCGTGCTCAACTCGCTGGACGCCTCGGTGAGCGTGGTCGATCCGGTCTCGTACACCGAGGCGCGGCGCATCACGGTGGGCAAGGAGCCGCACCACCTGTACCTGACGCCCGACCGGAAGTCGCTGATCGTCGCCAACGCGGCGGGCAACTCGCTCACCTTCATCGATCCGGTCACCGCACAGGTGCAGCGCACGCTGCCCGCGATCCTCGACCCCTACCAGCTGCGCTTCTCGCCGGACATGAAGTGGTTCGTCACGCTGGCCAACCGGATGAACCACGCGGACCTGTACCACTGGCAGCCCGACAACGCCGCCGAGCCGCTGAAGCTGGTCAAGCGGATCCCCACCGGCAAGACCCCCAGCCACCTGTGGATCGACAGCCGCAGCACCGTGGTCTACGCGACGATGCAGGACAGCAACGAGCTCGTCGCGATCGATCTCGGATCGCAGGCGATCCGCTGGCGGGTGCCCACCGGCAAGATGCCCGCAGACGTCTACCTGACGGCCGATGACAAGCACCTGCTGGTCGGCCTGACCGGCGATCGTGTCGTCGAGGTGTTCGACGTGTCGGTCAATCCGGCCCGGATGGTCAAGCGCATTCCCACCGGAGATGGCGCGCACGCGTTCCGTGCGCTGGGTGACAAGCGGCACGTGTTCGTCAGCAACCGGGTCGCGAACACGATCAGCCTGATCGACACGCAGTCGATGAGCGTCGTCTCGGAGCTGCCCGGTCCGGGCGGTCCGGACGACATGGAGATGCTCAACGACGGCAAGACGCTGTTGGTCGCCTCGCGTTGGGCCCGCAAGCTCACCTGGATCGACGTGCCGGGGCGTCGCGTGATTCGGCAGGCCGACGTCGGCCGCTCGCCGCATGGCGTCTATTCGCTCGACCATGCGCCGCGGCAGTAGCGCCGACGGATCGCGCCGGGCCCCGCACTGACGTCCACGAGGCTTCGATGTCCGGCATCGTCGACCCGCTCGTCGCCGCCTTCGGCGCGGTCCAGCAGTGGCTCTTCGAGCACGGCGTGCAGCCGCTGCTGTTCGGCGCGGGCCTGGGCAACCTGCTGGAGGAGGCCTACGACGCGACCGGCTGGCTGATGGTGGGCGTGCTGCAGATCCTGGTGATGATCGCGGTGTTCGGGCCCTTGCAACGCTGGCGGCCCTTCGAGGCGATGCCCTCCGACGTGGCGCAGCGGCGGACGCGCCGCCGTGACGTCGCGGTCGATGTCGTCTACACCCTGATCGATCGGCTGGGTCTGGTGCGGCTGTCGCTGTTCTTCGCGGTCGAGCCCGTCTCCGATGCCCTCTTCGGCACGCTGGCGGTGTACGGCTTCGGCGGCTGGCAGGCCGACCAATGGATCGCGCCGTGGTGGCCCGGCGTCACCGACACCGCGCTGGCGGGCTTCCTGCTGTACCTGGTGCTGCTGGACGCGCTGAACCACCTGATCCACCGCGCGCAGCACCGCTTCGACTGGTGGTGGTCGCTGCACGCGGTGCACCACAGCCAGCGACACATGACGATGTGGACCGACAGCCGCAATCACCTGCTCGACCAGCTGCTGACTGGCATCGTTTTCGTGATCGTGTCGCGCCTGATCGGCGTGCCGCCGGGGCAGTTCGTGGCGCTGGTGGTGGTGTCGCAGCTGATCGAAAGCCTCTCGCACGCCAATGCCCGTGTGGGCTTCGGCTGGCTGGGCGATCGGCTGCTCGTCGGGCCGCGCTTTCACCGGCTGCACCACGCGATCGGCATCGGGCACGAATCCAACGGGCGCGGCAGCCTGGGCGGCTGCAACTATTCGGTGCTCTTCCCGGTGTGGGACCTGCTGATGGGCAGCGCCCGCTACGACGCCGACATCCAGCCCACCGGCATCCGCGACCAGCTGCCGCAGGAGGGGGGACGCGACTACGGACGCGGCTTCTGGGCCCAGCAGTGGCTGGGCCTGGGGCGGCTGGCGCGATCGCTCGCGCCCGGCCGCCGCGGCGTCAATCGAGCTTGACGCCCAGCGCCTCGGCCTGCTTGATCCACTTCGGCGCCACCTCGCGCCAGATCCGCCGAGTCTCCTCGAGACCGACCACCTTGTCGGGAATCGCGAACGTTTCGCGCAGCGCCTTGTACTTGGGCGCGTCGACGCCGTCCATCGCCACCTGGGCGAGCTTCACCAGGATGTCCTCGGGCGTGCCAGCGGGCGCCGTCATCGGCAGCCCGCCGACCAGGTTCACGAGTTCGCTCTTGTTGCCTTGCTCGGTCAGCGTGGGGACATCCGGGATCCTCGGGATGCGCAGCTGGTTCGTGACCCCGATCGGACGCACGCCGCGGGTCTGAACGGTGGCGAACGCCTGATAGCTGCCGACCCCGATCTGGGTGGCGCCGGTGGCGATGTCCAGCCACATCGGCGACTCGCCCTTGTAGTGCACCGTCTGGATCTTCAGGCCGTAGTCCTTGTTCATCTGCTCGGCGAGCATGTGGGGGAACGAGGCCGGGGCGTAGGAGCCCATCACGACCGGATTCTTCTTGGCCCATTCGACGAACTCGAAGAAGTTCTTCGCAGGCACCTTCTCGTTGATCGCCACGACAAGCCCGCCTGACGGATACAGGCACACCGGGGTGATGTCCTTGGCCAGGTCGAAGGGCAGCTTGCGGTAGAGCACGCGGTTCTGCCAGACGGATCCGGTCGTCGAAAACAGCAGGGTGTAGCCATCGGCAGGAGACTTGACCAGCGCCTCGATGGCGATGTTGCCGCCCGCGCCGGGGCGGTTTTCGACCACTGCCGGCTGGCCGTACTTGGCGGTGAACAGTTCCGCGTAGAGGCGGGCGTAGGCGTCGGTGAGGCCGCCGGGGGCGAAAGCGACGATGATTCGCACCGGTTTGTTCGGGTAACCGGCGGCTTGCGCGAAGGCGGCGCGCGCGGGAAGGATTCCTGCGCCCGCGGCGGCGGGAAGGGCAGTGATCAGGCGGCGGCGTTTGAAAGAGAGGGTCATCGGAAGATCTCCATGCGTCTTGGCGTCTGAGCGCTTGTCGGGGGCGCGAGTCGCGGCGCAGGCACCGCCCGCAGACCTCGTCGTCGCGCTGGGGCGTGAGCCTAGCCCGAGGCGCGAGCCGTGGATAGTACCCGCACTGTCGGCTGGGAGTCCCCCTCGCCGCAAACTCCGGGAATCGGTCCGGTCACCGGCGTGAGGCGCGCGGCCCAATGCTAGTGTCCGGACACGGAAACGGCGGCGCGGGCCGCCGCCGCCGCCGCGATCGCGGCGGTCTTGCAGACAGGATGGATCGGATGGTTCGGGTCGATCCGCAACCGACCGTACGCAGTTTCGCGCTGGTCGGGGGCTTCGAGGCGATCGCGCGAGGGGTCACGCTGTCGGTCTACCCGTTGGTGCTCTACCGCGCCTGGGGCGATGCCGTCGTGGTGTCGCAGATCTACCTGGTCGTGGGCGTGCTCTCGCTGCTGACCGTGCTGGTGGTGCCCGGGCTGTCGCGCCGATTGCCGCGACGCTGGGTCCACACGCTGGGCGTGCTGCTGTACCTCGGGTCCGCGGTGTTCGGAGTGATCGGCGGGAAGTTCACCGCGATCGCGCTGTTGTGCACGGTGGTGGGCACCGCGATCGCGTTCGTCTGCTACAACGCCAACGTGCTCGAGTACGTCCCGAAGGACGAGCTCAGCCGCCTCGAGACGCTGCGCCTGTTCTACGCCGGCACCGGCTGGGCGGTCGGGCCGTTCCTGGGCGTGTGGTTGCTGCGCTTCTGGCACGGGGCGCCCTTCCTGATCGTCGGCGTGGCGGCGGTGTCGATGGGCATCGCGATCTGGTGGGTCGGCATGGGACGCACCCGGCTGGCCGAACGCGTCGGATCGGTGTCGCCGAACCCGCTGCGCTACCTGCGACGCTTCATCGCGCAGCCGCGGCTGGTCGGCGCCTGGTGGCTGGTCGTGATCCGCTCGTGCGGCTGGTCGGTCTATCTCGTCTACGTCGGGATCTTCGCGATCGAGCAGGGGCTCAGCGACCGTGTCGGCGGGCTGGCCGCGTCGCTCGCGTCGATGGGGCTGTTCTTCGCGCCGCTGATGCTGCGCTGGATGCGCACCCGTTCACTGCGCAGCGCGGTGCGGATCGGTTTTTTCGGGGCCGGCCTGTGCTTCATCGCGGCCGCCGCGCTGCCCGGCTGGCCCTGGGCGAGCATCGCGTTGCTGCTCGCCGGTGCCTATTTCCTGGTGATGCTCGACATCTTCGGCGGGCTGCCCTTCCTGATGTCGGTGAAGCCCTCGGAACGCACCGAGATGTCGGCGGTGTATTCCACTTTCCGCGACGTGGCCAACATCCTGACCCCGGGGGTCGTCTGGCTGGTGCTCAAGCTCGCCCCGCTGTCGTCGATCTTCGCGGTGGGCGGCATGGCCCTGCTCGTGGCCTGGTGGGTGGCCGGCCGGATGCACCCGCAGCTGGGCGTGCCGCCCGCGCAGCGGTCCCGGATTCAGGCGGGAACCTCGTAGCCGATCGCCGATTCGATCGCCAGCGTCCGGCGCACCGCGTCGCGCTCGAGCATCCGGGCGTGGTGCGCCTCCAGCGCCGGGAACTCCTGCGGCGAGGGGTGCAGCGACGAGCGCATCCGCCAGAAGAGCCGGAACAGGTGGATGTCGGCGATGCCGAACTCGCCGACCGCCCAGGGGGCTTCGCCCAGACGCCGCTCGGCCAGGCCCCAGACACGGCGGGCATGGTCGATTCCCTGGCGACGTGCCGGGTGCACCGTGGACGCCAGGAACGACATCCAGGAGATCACCCGGGCCTGCGCGATCGGGTCGTCGTGCGGCCACAGCCGGGCCTGCGGGTGGCGTTGCGCGAGGAAGTACAGGATGGCCGCCACCTCGGTGAGCGCCTGCGTGCCCACCAGCAGCACCGGCACCTTGCCCTGCGGGTTGATGCGCAGGAACGCCTCGTCGCGTTGCTCGTGGCGCGCGAAGGACACCGGCCGGGCATCGAAGGGTTCGCCCACCTCGTGCAGCGCGATGTGCGGCGCCATCGAGCTGGATCCGGGCGCGAAGTACAGGGTCAGCGCGGTCGGGCTGGGCTGGCCGGCGGCGGGCGAGGCGCGCCGGCTGCCGTCGATGGGCGATTCGCGATCGCGCATCACGTGCCCGTCTTTTTCGGCGGGGGATCGAACTCGGCGAGCTGGGCCCGGTACTTGGCCATCGCCGCGGCCTGGCGGGTGTGCAGGTGATAGCTCGGGAACGGCGTCTCGCTCGGCCGGTATTCGCGCAGCAGCTGGCGCGCGACGGTGACCTTGTGCACCTCGACCGGCCCGTCGGCCAGGCCGATGTGGAAGGACTGCATCACCAGGTGGGTGAACGGCATCTCCTGCGTGATGCCCAGCGAGCCGTGCAGGTGCAGCGCGCGCGAGGCGATGTCGTGGAGCACCTTGGGCATCGCGGCCTTGATCGCCGAGATGTCCTTGCGCACCTTCTTGTAGTCCTTGTGCTTGTCGATCAGCCACGCGGTGCGCAACACCAGCAGGCGGAACTGCTCGAGCTCGATCCAGGAATCGGCGATCTTCTCCTGCACCATCTGCTTGTTGGCCAGCAGTTCGCCCTTGGTCGAGCGCGAGATGACCCGCTCGCACATCGCATTCAGCGCGCGACGCGCCTCGCCGATCGTGCGCATCGCGTGGTGCACGCGCCCGCCGCCCAGGCGCACCTGCGCGATCACGAACGCGTCGCCCTCCTGGCCGAGCATCGCGTCCAGCGGCACCCGCACCCGGTCGAAGTTCAGGTGGCCGTGGTTCGGTTCCTTCTCGGTGGCGAATCCGTAGTCGTGAATCACTTCGAGGCCCGGTGTGTCGGTGGGCACGATGAACATCGACATCCGCCGCATCAGCGGCGCGTCGGGATCGGTGACCGCCATCACGATCAGGAACTCGGCATAGCGCGCGTGCGAGGCGAACCACTTCTGGCCGCTGATCACCCAGTTGTCGCCCTCGCGCACCGCCCGGGTGGTGAACACGCCGGGGTCCGCGCCGCCTTGCGGCTCGGTCATCGCGAAGCAGGAGACGATGTCGTTGTTCAGCAGCGGCTCGAGATAGCGGCGCTTCTGCTCGGGGGTGCCGTAGTGCGCGAGGATCTCCGCATTGCCGGAGTCCGGGGCCTGGCAGCCGAACACCGACGGGCCATACAACGCGCCGCCGAGGATCTCGTTGAGCAACGCCAGCTTGACCTGGCCGAAGCCCTGGCCGCCCAGTTCCGGGCCGAGGTGGCAGGCCCACAGCCCCTGGCGCTTGACCTCGGCCTGCAGCGGCCTGACCAGTTTCGCGCGTCGCGGGTCGCGAACGTTCGCCGGGTGGCCGAGCACCAGCTCCAGCGGCTCGACCTCCTCCTTGACGAAGCGCGCGACCCAGTCGAGCTTGGCTTGGTAGTCGGGATCGGTCTCGAATCCCCAGGACATGGCGGGCTCCTCGCGGCGGTGGGTCGGTGATGGCCGCAGTATCGGCGCCCGCGGGGCGGGGCGGTGATCGTCAGGGGCGATTCCGAGACCGGCCGCGTTCCGTGTTCCGCCTGGCGTCAGCCGGTGATGATCTGCGCCGCCCGCTCGGCCACCGCGACCACCGCCGCATTGGTGTTGCCCGAGATCACCGAGGGGAAGACGCTGGCGTCGACCACGCGCAGGCCCTCGACGCCACGCACCTTCAGCCGCGGGTCGACGACCGAGCGCGGGTCGGTGCCCATCCTGCAGGTGGACGTGGGGTGGTAGACCGTCTCGCCGGTCGCGCGGCAGAACTCGAGCCATTGTTCGTCGGTCTGGACCGACGGGCCGGGGGTGCGTTCCTGCGCGACGTAGTCGCTGAACGGCGGCGTGTTGACGATGCGGCGCAGGCGCTTGAGCCCATCGACCATCGTGCGGCGATCGTCCTCGGTGGCGAGGTAGTTGTACTGGATCGCCGGCGGCGTGCGCACGTCGATGCCCTTCAGGTGCACCCAGCCTCGGGACTGCGCGCGCAGTTGCGACATCGAGCAGGTGAAGCCGGAGAACGTGTCGAGCACGCCGCCGCGCTTGGCGATCGAGAAGTTGATGAAGTAGTACTGCGCGTCAGGCCGTGGCACGTCGGGCCGGGTGCGGGCGAAGGCCGCGGCGTAGCCGGCGCTCACCGTCAGCGGGCCGCGTCGCTGCAACAGGTACTTCAGCCCGATGCGCAGCTGACCCCACCAGGTCGCCATGTCGTCGTTGATCGTGATCGGGCGGTTGCAGGTCCAGTAGGTGCGCACGTAGAAGTGATCCTGCAGGCACTCGCCGACGTCGGGGGAATCGGCCACCACCGGGATGCCCAGGCCGTGGAGCTGCGCCGCCGGCCCGATGCCCGAGAGCTGCAGCAGTTGCGGCGAATTGAAGGCGCCGCCGCACAGGATGACCTCGTTGGCGCGGATCACCTCCGGGCGATCCCCGCGCAGGAATTCCACACCCACGGCACGGGTGCCCTCGAACAGGATCCGGCGGGCGAGCGCGTTCACCTCCACCCGCAGGTTGGGGCGCTTCTCGGCCGGGCGCAGGTAGCCCACCGCGGTGCTGATGCGCCGGCCGTGGCGCAGGTTCGCCTGGTAGTAGCCGGCGCCCTCCTGCGTGGCGCCGTTGAAATCCGGATTGCGCGGCAGCCCGTCGGCGACGGCCGAGGCGATGAAGGCATCGGCCAGTTCGTGCGTGTCGGGCAGGTCCGAGACCTTCAGCGGCCCGCCCACGCCGTGGAAGGCGTCGGCGCCACGGCTCTGGTCCTCGGCCTTGATGAAACAGGGGAGCAGATCCTTCCAGGCCCATCCGGGCACGGCCCACTCGTCGAAGTCCTCGGGCTGGCCGCGGATGTAGACCAGGCCGTTGATCGAGCTCGATCCGCCGAGCACCTTGCCGCGCGGGGTGAAGATGCGACGGCCGTGGCAGTGCGGCTCGGGCTCGGACTCGTAGGCCCAGTTCACCGTGGTGTCGGCGAACAGCTTGCCGTAGCCCAGCGGGATGTGGATCCACGGATTGGTGTCACGCGGCCCCGCCTCGAGCAGCGCCACCTGGTGGCGTCCGCTCTCGGTGAGCCGGTTGGCCAGCACGCAGCCGGCCGAACCGGCGCCGATGATCAGGTAGTCGTAGGTGCGTGACATGGGGCAGCGTGCGCTAGAAGCCCGCCAGCACGACCTTGCCGATCGTGCGCTGGCTCTCGACGGCGGCGTGGGCCTGGCGCAGATGCGCGGCGTCGATCGGCCCCAGCGTGGCGGTGTGGGTGCCGTGGATCAGCCCGGCGTCCACCAGGCGTGCGGTCTCGGTGAGCAACTGCCCCTGGGCGGCCATGTCGGCGGTCTCGAAGCCGGAGCGGGTGAACATCGCCTCCCAGTGCAGCGCGGCGCAGCGGGCCTTCAACAGCCGCACGTCGATCGGCTCGGGGTCGTCGATCACGCAGATCTGGCCCTGCGGGGCGATGCAGCGCGCGAGTTCCGGGAAATGCAGGTGCGTGTGCGTGACGCTGAAGATCGATTCGACCCAGCGCAGGCCCACGCGCTGCAGCTCCTGCGACAGCGGCTTCGAGTGGTCGAGCACCAGGTCTGCGCCGAGCGCGCGCACGTGCGCCTCGGATTCCGGGCGTGAGGCGGTGGCGATCACGGTGGTGGCGGTCAGGACCTTGGCCAGTTGGATCGCGATCGATCCCACGCCCCCCGCCGCGCCGGTGATCAGCAGCGCGCCCTGTCCCGCGGGCTTGCCGATGCGCAGCCGCAAGCGGTCGAACAGCGCCTCCCAGGCGGTGATCGTGGTGAGCGGCATCGCGGCGGCCTGCGCGAAATCCAGGCGACGGGGCTTGAAGCCAACGATGCGCTCGTCGACCAGGTGGTACTCGGCGTTGGAGCCGCTGCGCGCGCGCGAGCCCGCGTACCAGACCTCGTCGCCGGGCTTGAAGCCGGTGACGCCGGGACCCACCGCCTCGACCACGCCCGCCGCGTCGAATCCGAGCACCCGGGCCTCGCCGGCGGGCGGCGCCACCGCGCGGCGAACTTTCGTGTCCACCGGGTTCACCGACACCGCCATCACCTTGACGAGCAGGTCGCGCCCGGTGGCTTGCGGCATCGGCAGTTCGAGATCGACGAGACAGGCCGGGTCGGTGACCGGCAGACAGGCGGTGTAGCCAACAGCTTTCATGACAGTTCGGGTGAGAGTGGTGGATCGGGGACGCGCGACGATCGGTCGCCGGGCGGGACAAGCGTGCTCAGACCTCCCGGCGGTCGCGGCGTCGGTACAGCCACAGCATCAGCGGGGCGACCCGGCGCGCGATCGGATGGAAGGGAATCGGGCGGGGTTCGGAGAACGGCAGCGCGAGCTCGTCCTCGCGCGCACCGGTGAGCGCGCGCGCGAGTTCACGCCCGATCGACACGCTCAGCCCCACGGCGCGGCCATTGCAGCCGGCCCAGGTGTAGGCGTCCGGCCCCAGGCGATGGAAGCGCGGGAAGTAGTCGTCGGTCATCGCCAGATAGCCGTTCCAGACGTAGTCGAAGCGCACCTCGCCCAGTGCCGGGAACAGCCGCTGCAGGCGCGCGCCGACGTACGGCTTGAGGCGTTCGGCGCCGTTGCGGTGATTGATCAGCGCACCGCCGGTGATCAACCGGTGACGGGCGTCATAGCGCATGAAGTAGAGCTCGCCGTGGGTGTCCGAGACCGCGTGACGGCCCGGGATCACGGTGCGGCGCGCGGCCTCGTCGACCGGTCGGGTCGCCATCTGCCAGGATCTCGTGGGCACCACCTCTCGCGCGACCTGCGCGGCCAGCTGCGGCGCGAATTCGCCGGTGTAGGCGTTGGTGGCCAACACCAGGCCGCGGGCCTTCACCTCGCCGCGCTCGGTGCGCACCGACCAACCGCCGTCCGCGGGCGAGTGACGCATGCCCGTGGCCGGGCTGCGGGCGTAGATCGTGGCGCCGGCCCGGCTCGCCGCGAGCGCCAGGCCGCGGGCGAGCGCCAGCGGATTCACGTGTCCGCCGGTGGGGTTCCACCAGCCACCGAACCAGGCGTCCGAGCCCAGGCGGGTGCGCATCTGCGCGGCGTCGATCATCGTGACCGGCGCGCCCACGGCCGACCACTGTCGAACACGACGCTGCGCGATCTTGATGCGGCCCGGGCTGTGCACCGGCTGCACCCAGCCGGTCTGCTCGGCCTCGGCCTCGATGCCCTCGGCGCGAACGAGGTCGAAGAGGTAGGCCGCGCTGTCGCGGATCAGGTGGACCAGCCGTTCGCCGGCGGGGCCGTGTCGGGCGACGATGTCCTCCGGGTCCGGCCGGGACAAGGTCGGAATGACCTGTCCGTTGTTGCGCCCCGAGGCGCCCCATCCGGGTTCGGCGGCCTCGAGCACCACGACCCTCACGCCCTGGCGCGCCAGGTGCAGGGCGGTGGACAGGCCGGTGAAGCCCGCACCGATCACGACGACGTCGGCCTGCACCGGCTCCTCGAGGCGGGGCCACGCCGGGCCGGGCGGGGTCGCTGCGGCCCACAGGGAGGGCGGCCATTCGGGGGGCGTCGACATGGGCGGTGCGAGAAGGGTCGGGATGCCGCACTCTGTCACCAATCCGGGCCGGCTTCCAGTCGAGGACTTGTTAGCATGACGCCCGAGGCGCGCGTTGGGCGCGAACCGGAACAAGAGGAGGAAGACCATGCTGAGCCAGGTGTTCGGGTTGGACCACGTCGTGATCACCGTCAACGATCTCGACGCCGCGGCGGCGAACTGGCGCGCACTGGGCTTCACGGTGTCCCCGCGCGGCACGCACAGCGCGCACATGGGTACGGGGAACTACACGATCATGTTCGATGACGACTACCTCGAGCTGCTCGGGGTGCTCACCGAGCAGCCGCACAACGAGCCCACCCGCGCCTATCTCGCCCGTCGCGAGGGCATCGAGCGTGCCGCGTTCACCGCGGTCAACGCGGCCGCCGGGGTCGCCGAGCTGCAGGTCCGCGGCATCGCCGGCACCGGCCCGGTCGATTTCGGACGTCCGGTCACGCTGCCCGACGGGCGCGAGACGATGGCGCGTTTCTCCACCTTCAACTGGCCGATCGAAGAGCGCCCCGGCGACATGCGGATCTTCGCCTGCCAGCACCACACCCGCGACGCGGTCTGGATCCCGGAACTGCAGCGGCACGCGAACACCACCCAGAGCATCGCGCGCGTCGAACTGCTCTCGGCGGACCCGCGCCAGGCGGCCGCGCACATGGGGCGGCTGATCGACCGGACACCCGAACCGATGCCCGATGGCGCCTGGCGGGTGCGCACCGGCAATCACCGTGCCGACTTCGTCTACCTGTCGCGCGGCACGTTGGCCGCCCGCTACCCGGGGGTCGCGGTCGACGGCCTGCCAGGCGAGGGCGCGGCGGCGCTGGTGCTGCGGGTGGCCGATCTCGATCGCGCGCGGGCGGCGCTGGGCTCGGCACCGGTGATCCCGTCGGCGGGCCGGCTGGTCGTGCCCGCGTCGCACGCGAACGGGCTGATGCTGGTGCTCACCCCCGCCTGATCGGCCGGGCGCTCGGCGGGGACCTCGCGTGACCGGTTGGCGGGCGCGCGTCGCCGGGGTGGCGGGCCTGCTGGTCGGGTTCGTCCTCGCCGCGTCCCCGGGCGCCGCCGTGGCGCAGCCGGCGCCGCGTGCGCCGGTGCCGGCGTTCCCCTACGAAGACCGCCTGATCGAAGGGGCCGACGCGAGCGACCCCGCGACCCCGGGTCGTGCCGAGGCGGCGCAACCCACGGGCTTTCGCGCGACCGTCCTCGAGGCGCGCGGCTATGCGCGCCACAGCAGTGCCACCCGCGGCGTGAACGAGGGCGGGCTGTACTTGCTGCACCGACGCGAGACCATCAATCACGGCGAGCTCTTCGTCGAGGCGTCCTGGCGCAATGCGTCGGAGGACCCGTTGTTCCCACTGCTGCCCGGCGGCAGCAGCCACCGGTTCTCCATCCGTCAGGTGGGCATGCCGCTGACCCGCGACTGGTCGCTGGGCAACGCGGCCGGTCTGTTCCGAAGCGCGGTGCCCGACGCGTTCTCGTCGGCCTATCGGTTCAACCTGCCGAGCGCGCTGCTCACCGGCGTGGGCACCTACTGGTCGTCCCTGGACACCGCCTGGCAGGCCGAGCATGGCGAGTTCACACAGATCGAGGGACTGCAGGGGCTCGGGGCCCGTCGGGTCGGTGGTCGGGCCAGCGCGGCGGCCGTCTCGCACCGGATCGACGAACGCTGGCGGGCGGGCCTTCACGTGCAGCATGTCGACACCGGGAACGAGGCCGGGCGCTTCAGCGCGGCCACGGCCGTGCTGTCGTACGCCAGCCTGCAACCCGGGCTGCGGTGGCGGTGGCAGGGTTTGACGGATCAGCACCTGCGCCGTGGCCACTGGGTGGAGGGCGAGTGGCGCAGTGGCTGGCACGCCAGCCGCTGGAGCCTGTGGCGCTTCGATCCGGGGTTGCAGTGGTTCGCGACCTTGCTCTCCAGCGGCCAGCGCGGGGTGTCGTGGCGGCACGATTTTTCGGATCCTTCGCACTTCTGGGGCGTCGGCATCGAGCGGGTGCGCAACGACGGGTTCGATGCGTCTCGGGCCGCCAACGACGTCACCCTGCTCTCGGGCAACACCGGCTGGCGGATCGATCGGCGCTGGTCCGCCGGGATGACCGGGCTGTGGCGCGAGAGCCGTCCGGCCTTCGACGACGGTTTCTCGCAGGCGCAGCGCTACCTGTCGGTGTCGGCGCACGTGCAGCACGTGCGCGCGGGGCGCAGCGACCGTTGGCAGGTCACCGCGGTGAACACGGAGGGCGCCACGCGCTCACGCGTCGGCGAGGTCGCCTGGACGCACGAGTGGCGGCGCGACGACGACAGCGTGTGGAGCGGATCGCTCGGCGTGATGCACACCCGCGACGAGAACGGCACCCGCTGGCGGCCGATGCTCGGATTGGCGGTCACCACCCCGCTGGCTTCGGGCGGCTCGCTGGCGGGAACGCTGCGGCACGCGCGCGATGCCGATCGCTACACCACCGCGACGACCTGGTCGGGGTCGCTCGCCTGGACCCAGCCCCTGGCGGATTCGTGGTCGGTGATCACCAGCCTGAGTCTGAACCGCCTGGGCTACGACACCCAGTTGCCCCTGTTCACCGCGCTGCCGACGCGGCTTCGCGAACGTGCCGCCTGGGTCACGCTGCGCTATGCGCAGGCCGGGGGCATCCCCTACCTCGCGGGGCAGCCGGGCGACGGGCGTGGCGCCGGTGCGATCGTCGGGGTGGTGTTCCAGGACGAGAACCGCGACGGTCGGCGCCAGCCGGGCGAGCCCGGGGCGGCCGGTGTCACCGTGTGGCTCGACAACCTGCAGTCGACGGTGACCGGACCGGACGGGCGCTTCGAGTTTCCGCTGGTGCGCACCGGCCGCCACGCGGTGCGCGTCGACGCCTCCACCGTGCGTTTGCCTTGGGGGGTGCTCGACGAGCGGGCCAACCGGATCGAGGTCCAGCCCCGGGAGTCGGCCACGCTCGCGCTGCCGCTGGTCAAGGTGGGCGAGTGATCCGACGGTCCGCTCGGATTCAAGCGGGCGGGCGCCGGGCCGATACCGAGGGGATGCGCCGCATGCCCACCCCGTCGATCCTGCGCTCTCGAGGCCGGGTGGCCGGCCTGCGTCTGGGCCTGGTGGCGGTGCTGTGTCTGGTCCCGGTCGCGGGCGTCCCCGAGAGCCGGCTGTCCGCGGCCGCGCCGGTGTCCGGCGGCCGGGGGCTGAGCGTCAGCGCGGGCCTTCGGATCGAGATCCACGTCACCCGGGTGATGTCCTTGAATGCCTCACCCACCGGCAGTGCGGTCTGGAGCAACGCGGGCACGGTGGTCAGCGGGTGCGTGGGCGCGGGCGCCTGCGTGTCGCGTGCCAGCGGCGCCTCGGGCCTGAACCAGGCGCACTTCCCGGCGGCCGGATTGACGTTCGCGCAACCCTGAGGAAGACCCGCGACGCCGGCCATCGGGCCGCCTCGACCATCGACGCCCATCGGCCTCAAGTTTTCGCGCGCCCGGCGCTTCAATCGTGCCATCTCCAGGCCACCGGGAAGCGTCGAAAACATGAAAAAACTTGCCGCAATTCTGATGTTGGGCGTGTGCGTCGGCACCGCCTGGGCAGAAAGCCGGATCACCGCGGTGCCCTCGTCGACCACCAGCCTGTCGGCGACGGCCCGATTGAACTTCGCGGTCAACGTGCCGCGGGTCCTCTACCTGCGGGTCGGTGATACCGGTGCCACCGTCAACACGGTCACCTTCAACGTCGCGCTGGCCGGCGCGCTCGGCACCCTGCCGGTGACCGACCAGGTGTTCAGCGGTGCGGTGCCGCCGGCGCTCGGCACCACCGGCGTCACCGATGACAACGGCGCCGCCGACGGCCAGGTCGGGGTCCAGCTGTGGACGAACAACGGCACCGCGAACCTGACCTGCAGCGGCTCGCCGTTGACCTCGGGTGCGCTGACCATCGCCCTGTCCGAGATCACCGTCTCCTCCAGCGTCGGTGGCACGCTCGGTCACCCGGGCACGAGCCTCGCGTGCGCGTCCGCGGCGCGCGGCTCGGCCGGCGTCAACAACCTGACCGACACCTGGACCTTCGGGTACGCGCCCGCCAGCCTGCCGACGGCGGGTAGCTACACGACCCAGGTCACCTACACCGCCTCGCAACCCTGACCCCCGCGCGGCGCTTGCCGCGCGTTCGGCCACCGGGGGCTGCGCTACACTCGGCGCATGTGGCGGGCAGTCAGTCTGATGTTCCTGTGGGCCGGGCCGGTGGCCGCGGCCACCTCCGTCATCGCCAACGGATCGGCGGAAGTGTTCGCGGGTGCGGGCTACTCCAACAGCACGATCGACACCGTGCAGTTCACCGTGCCTGGCGACCGGGTCGGCGACGGCTCGTCGATCGCCGGACTCGAGAACGGCACCACGGCCGATTCCCTGATCGACGCCTCGGCCCGCGCGCCGGCGTCCAATTCGCGCACCGCGGTCTGGACGGTGGATTCCTCCGTGCCGCTCACCTGCATCACGCCGGCCACCTGCGGCAGCACCACGATTCCGCTCACCAAGTTCCGCTGGACCGTCGCCGGCGGCACCGAGATCGCCAACGGGGCCTTCGACGGCACCACCAGCCAGGCGCTGGCCACGTTCCGCAACTCGCGCTACGTCTCGGTGCGCAAGACCTTCACCTACGTGAACGACGAGGTGGTTCCGGCGGGGCGGTATTCGGGCCGCGTGGTCTACACCGTCGCGATGCCCTGAGGTCGTCGGCCGTGCGGCACGTGACGCCACGCCTTCGTCTGCGCCTCGGCCTGCTCGCCGGGCTCTGGGCGCTGGCGCCGCTCGCCTGGGCGGCGACTGAGCGACTGATCGACCTCTCGCCGCCGCGCCAGGTCCGTGTCGAGCTCCAATGGGCCACGTTCCAAGGGCAGCGGGGCGACCGCGACCCCTCCTACCACCTGATGCGCGCCGACGTGCCGCGCATCGAGTACCGGCTCGACACGTCCCGCCACGCCGGGCAGCCGGCCCGCATCGTCTACGTGATCCCGCTGGACGCCGGATTGACCGCGCCGCAGGGGCTGCGCGTGCGCTGGAAGTCGCAGGGCGCGCTGCGCGCCGGCGAAGGCCAGGCGGGCGACCGGGTGGTGGTCTTCGACGGGCGCATTCCCGGCGCCGTGCTCGAGGACGTGTTCGACGTGCAGCTCGAGGTCGACAGCCGCTTCTTCACCGGGCGCCTGCGCTTCGACCCCTACTTCGAGATCGAACGACCATGAGATCGACCACGGCCGACCCGACCTTCTCCGGGGCGGGTCCGACGACGGGGCGGGCTCGCACCGGTGCGCTGGCGCGCGGGTTCGGCGCCGTCGCGCTGATGATGGGGCTGCTGGCCGCCGCGCCGACGCCGGTGGCCGCGGCCGGCTTCGCCGCGGCCGCGTCGCCCTCGCGCTTCGAGCTCGAGGCCAAGCCCGGCGAGGTCCTCTCGCGCACGCTCGAACTGCACCACGTCGGCACCGAAGGATCGGAGTACGTGATTCGCAGCGCCGACTGGCGGCTCACGGAGGAGCGCGGACTCGAGTTCTTCGACGCGCTGCAGGCCGGCAGTTGCCGGCCCTGGCTGCGCCTGGAGCGGCGAACCGTGCGCCTGGAACCGCGCATCAAGCGGCGTCTGCGCTTCGAGGTCCATGTGCCGGCCGATGCGCCGGTGGGCGAGTGCCGGCTGGCGATCCTGGTCGAGAACTACGACCAGCGCACCATTCCGCTGATCAAGGATTCGCCGATCCAATTGCCGCTCACCGGCCGGCTCGGGGTGATCGTCTATGTCGCGGTGGGCGGGGCGCAGCCCCGGTTGAGCCTGCTGGAGGTCGGTCTGGGCGAGGAGAACGGCGAGCGGGTGCCGATGGTCTCGGTGCGCAATGACGGCAATGCGCACGGCCGCCTGGAAGGCGCCTTGAAAGGCGTCGATGCCGATGGCAAGACGGTCTATTTCCCGGTGTCCACGCTGCCGGTGCTGCCGGGACAGTCGCGCCGGCTGCCGCTGCTGCCCGCCGAGGACCTCACCACCAAGAAGAAGCCGCAGTTCCGCTACCCGGTCACGCTGAGCGGTCGTCTCGACTGGGAACATGGGGGCTTCGACGTGCAGGTGCGGCTGCCGTGAGCGCCGGCCGGCCCCGCCCACGCGTGGCGGCGGCGATCATCGCCGCGTCGATGCTCGTGGGCGCACCCGCCCAGGCCATCTGGGTGGGGGACGCCACCGCGCCGTATCGCGCCCAGGCGCGCTTGAACTGGCTCCTGGATGTCGGCGCGTTCCTGTACCTGCAGGTCGGCTCCGCGGGAGCCAGCATCGACACCGTGCAGTTCGACCTGACCGGGCTGCCACCAGCCAGCGGGGTCACCGCGACCTTGCCGCCCTTCGGCCTGGGCGCCGGCGCGCCGGTGTCGGCGAGCGCCGGTGGTTCGCTGACGGTGATCGTGCGCAGCAACGCCGGCGCGATCACCCTGAGCGCGACCAACAACGGGGCCGGGCTGGGTCTGTCCAACGGGGCGGGCCGGTTCATCAACTACGCCCAGATCACCACCACCTCGAACAATTCGGGGCTGCCCGCGCCGGTGCTCAGCAATGCCGGCGGCAGCAGCGTCTCGGTGGCCGCCACCGCCCACGCCGGACGGGTGACGGTGCAGTCGGCCACCTGGACCTACACCTTCGCGAACACGGCGACGCCGGCCGCCGGTGTCTACACCGGGCAGGTCACCTACACCGCCGCGGCGCCCTGACACCCCGCGACCCGATCGTGCACGCCCGTCGCCCGATCACACGGGCAGGGACAGTGGAAGGGGGGCCGGCCCTCGCCGAGGGCGATGAGGGGACGAATGGAATTTCATTCGTCACAACAATAAGCGTGCGGCTTGTCACATCGGCGGCCCGCTGACGCCTCGAGCGGCGACGCCCGCGCCCGCAGGGCGCGCGACGCACAAGACGGCCCAATCGGTCGTCGGAATCGGCCGACGATGGCCGGGGCGACGGGTTCCGAGGCGTCGCGCCACGCCGGTGTCGGTGGGGCGGTTGGTGGTCGTTTTCCCTCTGAAAGCGGGCCTTTCCGAGGAGCGGTCTCGATGCCGGTACCGGTATTGGTTCTTCGGAAGGGAGGGGGCGCGCGGCAACGGCGGCTCGGTTTGGCGCGAATCGGCGTGTCGATGGGGTATTGACGCCGCGCTTCGAATCCGCATCGTTTCGCAGGGCGGTCCGGGCCAAAAAAGTTTTCGATTTCGTTTTGACCGATGCAACCGAACCCTTGAAATCCTCTGGCGCTCGATTTCGTTTTCTGCATAATGAGGATTCGAAAAATTATCAATAACCCGACCCCATTGGCTTAGGAGACATCCGCGATGACCGACGATTCCGAGATCGATACCGAGTTCCAATCCCCGGCTCTGGACGAGCTGCCCGAGGCGGTACCCGCGGGGTCGGCCATCCTGCGCGCGGTGCGCATCCTCGAGGCGATCGCCCGCCACGACACCCCGCCGCAGCTCTCCGAGATCTGCCGCGAGGTCGAGCTCCCCAAGCCCACCGTCTACCGCATCCTCACCACGCTCGAGCACGCCGGCCTGGTCGGCCGCGAACCGGGCAGCAAGCGCTACGCCTGTTCCGAGCGCCTGAACGCGCTGGCCGTCGAGACCCTGGTGCGTTCTCCGGCCCGTGGCGCGCGGCGTGCGGTGCTCGAGGAACTCGTCGAGCAGGTCGGCGAGACCTGCAACCTCACCATCCCGAACAACAACTCGGTGCTCTACCTCGACCGCGTCGAGGCGTCCTGGCCGCTGCGAGTGAACTTCGCCGCCGGCTCCAAGGTGCCGCTGTACGCGTCGGCCAGCGGCAAGCTGTTCCTGTCGTACCTGCCCAAGCGCAGCCGCGAGCGTTTCCTGCGGGTCACCCCGCTGATCCGCCACACGCAGAAGACCTTCACCGATGCCGCCCGGCTCGGTCGCGAGTTCGAGGCGATCCGCGCCAACGGCTACGCCACCGACGACGAGGAGTACCTCGCCGGCATCTGCTGTCTGGCCGTGCCGGTGCGCGATGCCGATCAGCGCGTCGTGGCGGCGGTGGCGGTCCAGGCGCCGGTCACCCGGCTGCGCCTGGAGGAAGCCATCGAGTTCCTGCCGCACCTGCGCCAGGCCGCCGACGCCATCGCCCAGACGATCGACTGGTAACCTACGCCCCGTTCCAACTGACGGGGTAGGGCGATGACGGGGGTGACGGCAGGCGAGGCGATGCGCTTCGGCAGCGGGCAGGCAGTTCGGCGGGTCGAAGACGCCAGCCTGCTCACCGGCAAGGGCCAATTCACGGACGATCTGGTCCAGGCCGGCACCCTGGTGCTGGCCTTCCTTCGATCCCCCTACGCCCACGCGCGCATCGTTTCCATCGACACCGAGGCGGCCCGGGCCATGCCCGGGGTGGTGCGGGTGGTCACCGGCGCCGAACTCGCCGCGGCGGGTGTGAAGGCATTGCCGCACGCGGCGGCCTTCAAGCGCGCCGATGGTTCCCCGGCGGTGTCGCCGCCGCGTTTTCCGCTGGCGCTCGAGTCCATTCGGTTCGCCGGCGAGGCGGTCGCTGCGGTGATCGCCCACACCCGCGAGCAGGCCCGGGACGCGCTCGAGGCGATCGCGCTCGAGGTCGAGGACCTGCCCGCCGTGATGGCGGTCACCGACGCGGTCAAGCCGGGGGCGCCGGTGGTCTGGCCCGCCGCGCCCGACAACATCGCCGCCGAAGCGCGCTACGGTGACGTCACCAAGGCCGATGCGGTGTTCGCCGCGGCCGCGCACGTGGTCACGCTCGATCCGCTGGTGAACCAGCGCCTGTCGCCGGCCGCGATCGAGCCGCGCACGGTGCTCGCGCACCACGACAAGGCCTCCGGGCGGCTGACGCTGCGCATGAGCAGCCAGATGCCCGCGGGCGTGCGCAACCTGTTGGCCGACACCGTGCTTGGCCTGCCGCAGACCCAGATCCGCGTGCTGGTGGGTGATGTCGGCGGCGGCTTCGGCATGAAGACGGGCCTGTATCCCGAAGACGCGGTGGTCGCCTGGTGCGCGATGCAGCTCGATCGGCCGGTGTTGTGGGTGGCCGATCGCAGCGAGGAGTTCCTGGCCGCGATCCACGGCCGAGACATCCACACGCGTGCCCAGCTCGCGCTGGACCGAGAGGGCCGTGTCCAGGCCTTTCGCGTGCAGTCGCTGGCCAACGTCGGCGCGTTCGCCACGCCCACCGGGGTGGCGATCCAGCTGCTGATCGGCCCGTGGGTGCTCTCCAGCATCTACGACCTTCCCCTGGTCGACTACCACTTCAAGGCGGTGCTCACGAACACCGCGCCCACCGGCGCCTATCGGGGCGCGGGCCGTCCCGAGTCCATCTACATCATCGAGCGGCTGATGGACGCGGCCGCCCGACAGCTGGGCATCGATGGCGCCGAGCTGCGCCGTCGCAACATGATCAAGCCCACCCAGATGCCGTACACCAACCCGATGGGCCAGGTGTACGACAGCGGGCAGTTCGAGAAGGTGCTCGACCAGGGACTGGCGCTGGCCGACTGGGCGGGGTTCGAGGCGCGCGCCGCGCAGTCACGGGCGCGTGGCCGGATTCGCGGCCGCGGCATCGCCACCTTCCTGGAGTGGACTGGCGGCAATGCCTTCGAGGAGCGGGTCACCGTCACGGTGACGCCCGACGGATTCATCGAGCTGGTCTCGGCCACGCAGGCGATGGGCCAGGGACTGGCCACCACCTACGCGCAGCTCGCGGTCGACGTGTTCGGTGTGCCGATCGACAGCATCCGGGTGGTCCAGGGCGACACCGACCTGGCCACCGGCTTCGGCAGCGCGGGCTCGCGCTCGCTGTTCACCGGCGGCACTGCGGTCACTGTCGCGTCCGAACGCACCATCGCCCAGGCCCGTCGCCTGGCGGCCGATTCGCTGGAGGTCGCGGAGACCGACCTCGAGTACGCGCAGGCGCAATTCACGGTGGTGGGCACCGATCGGCGCGTCGGCCTGTTCGAGCTCGCCGGCCGCCAGCCCGAGCAGCGCATCCACCTCGATTCCACCAGCGCGGTGGCCGGCCCCACCTGGCCCAACGGCTGCCATGTCTGCGAGGTCGAGATCGATCCGGACACCGGCGAGGTCGAGGTGGTTGCGTACGCGTCGGTCAACGATGTCGGGCGGGTGGTGAACCCCACGATCGTGCGTGGCCAGCTCGACGGCGGCGCGATCCAGGGCATCGGCCAGGCGCTGTGCGAACACCTGGTCTACGACCCGCAGTCGGGGCAGCTCCTGTCGGGCAGCTTCCTCGACTACGCGATGCCGCGGGCCGAACTGCGGGTGCCGTTCAAGACCGAGATGGACGAGTCCACCCCGTGCCTGAACAACGCGCTCGGCGTGAAGGGCGTGGGAGAACTGGGCACCATCGGCGCCACGCCGGCGGTGGTCAACGCGGTGGTCGACGCGCTCGACCGCGCGGGGGTGCCGAACGCACCGCAGTCGGTGCAGATGCCGCTCACCGCCGAGACCGTCTGGCGGGCGCTGGCCGCCCGCCGCTGACACCGGACGGTCCGCTCGTCAGCGCGGGCCGCGCCGGTCGCCGACGCCTGCCGCGTCGATCACCACAGGGTGCCGCGCAGTTCGCCGCCGCTCAGGTAGTACACGTGGTCGGCGATCTGCACGCTGCGCGCCTCGCCGAGCTCGTTCAGTGCCCAGGTGAGCCCTGAATCCCCGGTGGTGGGCAGCACGATCGGGGCGAACAGGGGTTTGTCGGTGAGTCGCCCGGTGGCGTGATCGACGCTCAGCCGCAGCAGTCCCTGGGTCAGCGTGATCGGCGTGCCGGGGCTCGGTCGTCCCGCCGATGCCAGGCGCACCGGCAGCGCGGCGCGGGTGCTCGTGCCCGCCACCATCAGATTGATGCCATGGCGAGAGACATCCAGCGTGCTCTGGCTGCCGGCCGCACCGAAGACCCGGCTGTCCACCTCGCGCGCGTTCGCCGGATCGCCCACGTCGAAGACCGAGACCTTCACCCCGGTGACCACGCCCTCGGCGCTCGCGTCCTTGCCGACCCCGAGCAGGTAGCGCTCGGTGATCGGGAAGAGGTAGTCCGAGAAGCCGGGTGCCTTGATCTCGCCGGCCAGGCGAGGGTCGGCCGGGTCGGACAGGTCGATCAGGTAGAGCGGGTCGATTCGGCGGAACGTGACCAGGTAGGCTCGGGGGCCGAGGAATCGCACCGCGTAGATCTGCTCGTCGGGCGCGCCGAGCGCGGCCGGACGACGGGCGTTGGGCAGCGTGGCCAGGGTGCGCAGGCTTCGATCGGCGCTGTTCTCGCGCAGCACCGTGAGCAGGGCGGGCGAGGCACCGACGCCATTGGCGCTGGCCGTGGTGGCCCAGCCGAAGCGTGCGGTGTAGGTGATCACGCGCAGGTCGCCCTGGTGCTCGCTCATCCGGTACGACTTCTTCTCCGGATCCCAGCCGAGGTGGCCGAGCGCGCTGCCGGTGGCCCGGTAGTCGAGCGTGTCGCCCGCGAGCGCGAACTTGTGGAAGTCGGTGACGATGTCCTGCGCGTAGACGACACCGCGCGAGTCGGTGACCACCGGGTAGCGCGTGGTGGCGAGGTACAGGCTGTCGGTGGTGAGGTGGATGGCCTCGGTGCCGCCGACGAAGCAGCGGCTGCGCATCGAGGCGCTGCCCACCGAGAGGTCGATCACGCTGATCGTGGTGATCTCGCTGGCCAATGACGCGTTGTTCTGCTGCACGAGGCAGTCGGTCTCTTCCACCAATGGCCGCGCCGCACCGCCGGAGACGGTGAGCTTGGGCAGCAGATCCCGGGTGTCGATCCGGTCCAGCGCGGCCTGGCGGCGCGACACGTCGCCCGAGCTGACGTCCGCCGGCCAGGCCGGGTACCACTGCGTCACCAGGTACAGGCGCTGGCCGATCAGCCGGCTGGCCACCAGCGTGCCGTCCAACGCGAACTGCTCCAGTCGCGCCGGGGTCGCGGGATTCGCCAGGTTGTACAGCGCGAGCGTCACCTGCGGCGGCGGCGCGGGCACGTAGGGCAGCAGCGAGGGCGCGGCGTCGGTGGCGCCACCGACCACCGGCATGATCGAGAACACCTGGGGTGCGCCGAGCACCGCGACGCGTGCCGAGCCTGGCGTCAGGTAGAGCCCGCGGATCTGCGTGCTGCGGTCCTGAGCGGCGCGGGCCAGCGCGGTGAGCGAACCGTCGTCCTCGCGGCGATGAACCCCGAGTTGCCAGTTCAGGTCGGCCGTGCCGGGTACCGGCTGGCGCGACAGGCTCACCAGCAGCCGTCCGTCGGTCTTGAGCAGGTCGTCCTCGTCGACACCGGCCTCCTGGATCGTGGTGCTGGCATGGCGCGGCGCGGCACCCGCGTCCAGCGCCGGCGCCGACGGGACGAACGCGGTCGTGCCCTCGGGCTGCGCGGTCAGGCGTTGGCGGAAGTAGGCCAGCAGCGTGCCCGCGCGAACCGGGATCAGGGCCTTCTCGTCGATGGGGGTGGGCGGCGGGTTGGCGACCGGGTCGCTGCCGCCGCCGCCGCCGCCGCAGGCGCCCAGCACGGCCGCGGCGGCCAATAGGATCGAGGGGGCCAGGCGACGACGGGCGCGGTGCGACGGGTCGCGGGAAACGGGACGCGGGTTCGGTGTCATCGGGTGCCTCGTGGGTCGTGTTGTGGGATAATATCCCACATATGCCGCCGACACCAAGCCCCCCCGTCGCGTCCCGGGCGCAACTCGTGCTGGCCACCGCGCTCGCGCTGATGCGTCCGCTGGTGCGCTGGATGCTTCGGCACGGCGTCACCTACACCGCGTTCGCGGCGGCGCTCAAGACGGTGTTCGTCGAGGCCGCCCGTGCCGAACTCGCGCAACGACGAATGTCCGCCACCGACAGCGCGCTCAGCCTGTTGTCCGGCGTGCATCGGCGCGACATCCGCGAACTCACGCGCGGCGATCCGCCGGCGTCTGGCGTCGGCGGTTCCGGCGCGGGTTTGCCCGCCGAGGTCGTCGGGCGGTGGTTGAGCGAGCGTCGCTACCTGGACGCGCGGGGAAGGCCGCGTGCGCTGCGCCGGGACGACGCCGCGAACGGCTTCGACGTCCTGGTGGGCGAGATCAGCAGCGACGTGCGTCCCAAGGCGGTGCTCGACGAACTGCTGCGTCTGGGCGTGGCCCGCGTGGACGACAGCGGCACCGAGGTGCGGCTGCTGGCCGCGGGCTTCGCGCCCCGTCAGGGCTTTGCCGAGATGGCCGCGCTGCTGCGCGAGAACGTCGGCGATCACCTGTCGGCGGCGTGCGCGAACCTCGAGGAGGACCGCAATTTCCTCGAGCAGAGCATCTTCGTCGACCAGATCACCGACGACTCCGCCCATCGCCTGCACGTCGTCGCGGCGAAGGCCTGGCGGCACGCCTTCACCCAGGTGATGCGCGAAGCCCAGGACCGCCACGCGCACGACCAGCAGCACGTCCCGGCGTCCGAACGCGTGGCGCGAGCCCGGTTCGGCGTGTACTTCTATGCGACCCGCGAAGCCTCCGATCATGACTGACGCCAGACCGATTCGCCGCCTGCTGGGCCTGATCCTGTCCGCGTGGCTCGCCGCCTGTGGTCCGGGCACCGGGGGTACCGGCACCGGCCCCGGCAGCGCTGGTGCCCAAGCGCCGTACGACCCGAGCCTCGTCGCCCCGGCGCCGGTGCTGGGCGAGTGGGTCGCCGACGGCATCCGGGTCACCCTGACGGCCTCGGCGGTCGACGTGCAGGAGCGCTGCCGTCAGGTGCGCTACGAGGGCCCCTGGGCGCTCGACGGCGAGGGCCGGGTGACGCTGGACGCGTCCAGCCGGGACACGGCCGTCACGTCGGGCACGACCGGTGTGCCGGCCGCCGAGCCCGCCGCGGTTCGGCTGCTGCTGCACTGGCAGGGGGAGCGCCTGGCGGTCAGCGCGGTCGATGCGGTCGGTCGCGCGGTGATCCCGCCGCGCGAGCTCGAGCGCGCTGCGGCGTTCAGCGCGGCGCCGGCGGTGTGCCCGGGCTGACCCGCCGCGCGCCGCGCCACAGGAACACCCCGGCGATCATCGGCAGCAGCGACACCGCCAGGTAGACCCACGAATAGCGCCCCACCAGGCTCACCAGGCCCGCGAAGGCCGCCGCCCCGCCCATGCCGCCCATGAACGTCAGGAACTGTGTGGCGCCGGTGGTCTGCGCCACCTGCTCCGGCGGGACGTGACGGACCAGGTCGGCGTAGTACACGCCGTTCCAGGACACCGCGGTCGCCGCGCAGCACAGGCTCACCAGCAGCAGCCAGGGCACCGGCGCGCCCGGACCCGACAGGCCGAGCGCGGCCACGCACACGCCCATCATCAGACCCAGCGCCCCCAGCAGCACGGCCGGATCGACCCATCGATCGGCGACGTGACCCCAGCCCACCCGGGCCACCACGCTGGCGGCCTGTGACGCGGCCAGCAGGCTTGCGGCCAGTGTCAGCGACAGGCGGTACTCGACGGTGAGCAGCGACACGAGGAAGGTGAGGAAGCTCACCTGGGTGAAGGCGTAGATCAGCGAGGTGATGCCCAGGCGGCGGGTCGGCGCGAAGCGCATCACCGCGACGAGTGGCCGCCAGACCCGCTCGCGCACCAGCGCGGCGAAGCCACCGCCGGGGCGCGGTCCGCCCGGTGCGGCGGGTCGGCTCGGCAACGCGGGTTCCAGCCGGTGGCGCGACGGACCGATCAGCAGCGCGAGCACCCCCATCAGCAGCGCCACCGCGAGCATCGTCTGGCGCCAGCTCAACAGCCCCAGCAGGGCGGGCACCATCACCCCGGTCAGGGCCACGCCGAGCGGCACGCCGGTCTGCTTGATCGAGAAGAACAGGCCGCGGCGATCCACCGGCGCGTGGCGGGTGAGGATGTCGGCCGCCACCGGGTTGGGCAGGCCGTACCCCACCCCCATCGCCACCGCGCCCACCAGCAGTGGCACCGGGTGGCCGATCGCCATCAGCGACATCGCGGCCGCGCTGGCGATCAGCGAGAGCTGGCTCGAGCGCACCGATCCGATCCGCGCCGCGAGCGGCCCGCCGGCCAGCCCCGAGACCATCGCCGACAGGTAGGCGAGGCTGACGAGCCAGCCCACGTGCTGCGCGCCGACCCCGAGCTCCCGGGCGATGACCGGCGCCAGCACCGAGGGGCTCGTCTGCCCGACCGACGCGATCATCTGCACCAGCAGCGTCACCCCCAGGGCCAGCAGCGGGGCGCGCGCCAGGGCGGCGGCGCCGGTGGCCGCCGGGGGCGGCGGACGGGTCGGCGGCGCCGCGGTGGCGGTCGGGGGCTGGGAGGGGTGGTTCAAGGGAGGGTCGGGGTGCGGGCGGGGTCGGGGGCGGGTCTCGGCCGGTGGCCGGCGGGCGGGAACCGCCCCTGGCGCGCCACAGTGTGCGGGCTGCCCGCGCGCGGCGGCAAGCCGACCGGTCTCGGAACCGCCGGAGGCGATCGGCCGTGCGTGGTTGGCGCTATCCTGTCGGTCTCGTCGCCCGTGGCCCGTGCCAGGGCCCCCGCGACCCCTTTCGGAGCACACCATGGGACACAGCGAACCGCAACTCGACCAGCAGGCCCGTCAACCGTACTGGATGCCGTTTTCGCCGAACAAGGAGTTCAAGGCCGAGCCGCGGATGTTCGTGCGGGCCAAGGGCTTGTACTGCTACACCCCGGAAGGCCGCGAGGTGATCGACGCTTCCTCGGGCCTGTTCTGCGTGGCCGCCGGCCACTGCCGGCCGGAGATCGCCCGCGCGGTCTACGAGCAGATGAACACGCTCGACTTCGTCGCGCCTTTCCTGCGGGCGCACCCCAAGAGCTTCGAGCTCGCGCAGCGGGTCATCGAGTACACGCCCGAGGGCATCAACCGGGTGTTCTTCGTGAACTCGGGCTCGGAGTCGGTGGACACCGCGATGAAGATGGCGCTGATGTACCACCGGGTGCGCGGCGAGCCGCAGCGTCAGCTCTTCGTGAGCCGTGAGCGCGCCTATCACGGCGTGAACATGGGCGGCGTCTCGCTGGCGGGCATGGCCAACAACCGGCGCGCGTTCGGCACCGGCCTGGCCGGTGTCTATCACATGCGCCACACCGCGCTGCCGCAGAACCGCTTCGTGAAGGGCCAGCCCGAGCACGGCGCCGACCTCGCCGACGACCTGCTGCGCTTCTGCCAGCTCTACGGGGGCGAGAACATCGCCGCCTGCTTCGTCGAGCCCGCCGCCGGCTCCTACGGCTGCCTGCCCCCGCCCAAGGGCTACCTGAACCGTCTGCGCGAGATCTGCGACGCGCACGGCATCCTGCTGGTGTTCGACGAGGTGATCACCGGCTGGGGCCGGATGGGCGCGAACTTCGGCGCCCAGGCCTTCGGCGTCACCCCCGACCTGATGACGATGGCCAAGGCGCTCACCAACGGCGCGCAGCCGATGGGCGCGGTGGCCGCCCGCCAGTCGGTGTACGACACGATCACCGATGCCGGTCCGGCCAAGGGCGTGGAGTTCTTCCACGGCTACACCTACTCGGCGCACCCGGCGGCCTGCGCGGCGGGCCTGGCGATGATGGACATCTTCCGCGACGAGAAGCTGATCGAGCGCGCCGCCGAACTCAGCCCCTACTTCCTCGACCAGATGTTCTCGCTGAAGGACCTGCCGGTGGTCACCGACATCCGCGGCGTGGGCCTGATGGCGGCGATCGACGTCGCCGTCGACGGCGCGCCCGGTGCCCGAGGCCACGAGGCGCAGAAGCGCCTGTACGACGCCGGCCTGAACCTGAAGAGCACCGGCGATGCGCTGATCATCGCCCCGCCCTACGTCGCCGAGCGCAAGCACATCGACGAGATCACCACCAAGCTGCGCACGGTGCTCGCCGGCCTCTGACCAGGACCCCACGCCGATGGCCCAGACCCATCCCGACACCCGTCCGCCGTTTCGTGCCGACCAGGTCGGCAGCCTGCTGAGACCGGCCGCGCTGTCGCAGGCGCGCGAGCGCTTCAAGGCGGGCCAGCTGCCCGCCGACGAGTTGCGCGGCATCGAGGACGAGGCGATCCGCGAAGCGGTGCGTCGACAGCAGGCCATCGGCCTGAAGTCGATCACCGACGGCGAGTTCCGTCGCGACTGGTGGCACCTCGATTTCCTCGCCCAGCTCGACGGCGTGTCGGTGCGCGAGAACCCGGGCCCGAAGTTCAAGATCGCCGGTCAGAGCGAACAACCCCCCATCGCCTCGGTGACCGGCCGGGTGGGCTGCTCGCGCCCGATCATGGCCGACCACTTCCGCTTCCTGAAGTCGGTGGTCACGCAGGGCACGCCGAAGATGACGATCCCCTCGCCGTCGATGCTGCACCTGCGCGGCGGCCGGGCCTCCATCTCGCGCGAGGTGTACCCGGACCTCGATCGTTTCTGGGACGACACCGCCGCGGCCTATCGGCAGGCGATCCGTCACCTGGCCGATGCCGGCTGCACCTACCTGCAGCTCGACGACATCACCTTCGCCTATCTGTGCGATCCAAAGATCCAGGAGACCTGCCGGGCCAATGGCGACGACCCGGCCGCGCTGCCGATGCGCTACGCGCGCACGATCAACGCGGCGCTGGCCGATCGGCCTGCCGGCATGACGATCACCATCCACACCTGTCGCGGCAACTTCAAGAGCGCCTGGGTCGCCGAAGGCGGCTACGACCCGGTGGTCGACGCGATGTTCAGCGCCGACGTCGACGGCTTCTTCATGGAGTTCGACAGCGTGCGCTCGGGCGGCTTCGAACCGCTGAAGGCGCTGCCCGCCGGCAAACGGGTGGTGCTCGGCCTGGTCACCACCAAGGTCGGCGAGCTCGAGAGCGTCGACGACCTGAAACGCCGCATCGACGAGGCCGCGAAGTACGTGCCGCTGGAGAACCTGTGCCTGTCGCCGCAGTGCGGCTTCTCGAGCACCCACCACGGCAACGCGCTGTCGCAGGAAGACCAATGGCGAAAGCTCGAGCGGGTCGTCGAGGTTTCGCGCCAGATCTGGGGTGGCGGCGCCTGAGGGCGACGCCATCACCGGGCCCATCACCCCTATCGAGACCGCCAGCCGGCGGCGACCATTGGAGACAGACATGTACGAAACCCTCGCGCTGTACATCGACGGCAAGTTCCTGAGCGGCGACGGCCGTCGCGAGCAGGAGGTCTGGGACCCGGCCACCGGCCAGACCATCGCCCGCCTGCCGCACGCCACCCGCGCCGATCTCGACCAGGCGCTCGCGGCGGCGCAGAAGGCCTTCCAGAGCTGGAAGCACAGCTCGCCGATGGACCGCAGCAAGATCCTTCGCAAGGTGGCCGACCTCGCCCGCGAGCGTTCCAAGGAGATCGGCCACAACATCACGCTGGACCAGGGAAAGCCGCTGGCCGAAGCCGTGGCCGAGGTCGTGTCCTGCGCCGATCACGCCGACTGGCACGCCGAGGAGTGCCGGCGCATCTACGGGCGCGTGGTGCCGGCGCGCCTGCCCAACGTGCGCCAGACAGTGGTTCGCGAGCCGATCGGTGTGGTGGCCGCCTTCACGCCCTGGAATTTCCCGTTCAACCAGGCGATCCGCAAGATCTGCGCCGCGGTCGGCGCCGGCTGCTCGATCATCATCAAGGGACCGGAGGACTCGCCCAGCGCGGTGGTCGCCATCGCCCGGCTGTTCCACGACGCGGGCCTGCCCCCGGGCGTGCTGAACCTGGTCTGGGGCGTGCCGTCGGAGGTGTCCGAGTACCTGATCAAGTCGCCGATCGTGCGCAAGATCTCGTTCACCGGTTCGGTGCCGGTGGGCAAGCAGCTCGCCGCGATGGCCGCCGCCCACATGAAGCGCTCGACGATGGAGCTGGGCGGGCATTCGCCGGTGATCGTGTTCGACGACGCCGACATCGAGCGGGCCGCGGAGATGATGGTGGGCTTCAAGTTCCGCAACGCCGGCCAGGTCTGCGTGTCGCCGACCCGCTTCTACGTGCAGGAGAAGGCCTACGACAAGTTCGTCGCGAAGTTCATCGATGCCACGCGGGCCATCACGGTGGGCCACGGCCTGGAGCCGACCACGAAGATGGGTCCGCTCGCCCACGAGCGGCGCGTGCCGGCGATGGAGTCCTTCGTCGAGGATGCGCGTGCGGTCGGCGCCAAGATCCAGGTCGGCGGCGAACGCCTGGGCGGCGCGGGCAACTTCTTCGCGCCCACCGTGGTCACCGAGGTGCCCGATCACGCGCGACTGATGACGCTCGAGCCCTTCGGCCCGATCGCTCCGATCACCCGGTTCTCCACCTTCGAGGAGGTGGTGGCGCGCGCCAACAGCCTGCCCTACGGGCTCGCGTCGTTCGCCTACACCACCTCCGCCAAGACCTCGCAGGCGATCGGTCAGGCGCTGGAAGCCGGCATGGTCAGCATCAACCACTGGGGTCTGGCGCTGCCCGAGCTGCCTTTCGGTGGCATCAAGGACAGCGGCATCGGCAGCGAGGGCGGCCTCGAGACCTTCGACGGCTACCTGAACACCAAGCTGATCAGCGAGATGCACTGATCGAGGCGTTCGCGGCGGTCGCACTGGCGCGACCGCCGCGACGGCCTCGCCCGGGCGCGGCTCAGGCGGGAAGTCCGCAGTAGGCCTCGATGCGATAACCGTCGGGGTCGATCACGAACGCGGCGTAGTAGTGCTCGCCGTAGTCGGCCCGCAGACCCGGTGCGCCGTTGTCCGTTCCGCCGGCGGCGAGCGCCGCGCGGTGGAAGGCCTGCACGATGGCGCGATCGGGCGCGGTGAAGCAGAAGTGCAGGCCGGATCGTGGGTCCGCGGGCACCGGGGCCGGCGAGTGGCCGATCCACAGCGTCACCGCCCGGTCGCCATAGCCCAGCGACTGTTCGCCGGTGCTCAGCCGACGGTAGCCGAGCGGTTGCAGGACGGCGTCATAGAACGCGCGGGAGACGGCGACATCGCGCACGCCGATCGAGACATGGTCGAGCATGGTGGACTTCCTGGTCGGGGTCGCGACGGGAGTCGCCGCGAGTCAGCGGATCTTAGGAAAGGGTCACGCGCCGGGCGTGGGGAATGTTGCTAGTGTCGTGAGTCGGAAATGGGTGGCATTGAGATTCGACCAGATGGTGATGATCGTGCGGCCGATCCGACCGGGCAGATACCGGGCGGTATCTGCCCGGTCGGTCGGGCGTGCGAGGGCGCGATCTGGTCGAACCCCTTCGGGGCGGGTCGAAACGGGGCCGGCACGTTGTTGCCCGACCGGGTCGATACCGCCCGGTATCGACCCGGTCGTGCGCCTAGTTCCGGCCCCGTTGCGACCCGTCTCAATGCCACCCATTTCCGACTCACGACACTAGGATCCCGCGATGCCCGAGACCGCCCCGATCGCCCCTGTCGTGCCTGCCGCCCGCGCGCTGCGCGCGGGGGCGGGCTGGTGCGCCAGCGAGTACCTGTGCACGGCCGGGCCCCGGGATCCGGTCCACGAGGAGCGGCACGGTGCGTTCACCGTGGCGCTGGTGCTCGAAGGCAGCTTTCGCTACCGCTCGCCCGCGGGCACCGCGCTGCTGGTGCCGGGCGCGTTGATGCTCGGCAATCACGGCACCTGCTACGAATGCGGCCACGATCACGGCCGGGGCGACCGCTGCGTGGCCTTCCACTTCGATCCCGCGACGTTCGAATCGGTGGCAGGCGAACGCACGCTCGCGTCGCGTTGGCGATTCCGCACGGGGGCCTTGCCCGCTTTGCCGAGCCTGGCGGCCCCGCTGGGGCGCGCCCGGGCCATGCTCGCGGACACCGGAACGCTGGATCCCGACGAATCCGCGATCGGTCTGCTCGAGGCGGTGATCGGGGCGTGCGATGCGGCGCCCGTGGCGGCGCCCCGGGTGTCCGCGCGCGATGCGCGGCGCATCGGTGAGGCCGCCGATCACCTCGCGCGACAGGTCGACGAGCCCTTCGATCTCGGGTCGCTCGCGGCACGGGTCGCGATGAGCAAGTACCACTTCCTGCGCGTGTTCAAGGCGATCACCGGGATGACGCCGCACCAGTATCGGCTGGAGGCGAAGATGCGACAGGCCGCCGACCGGCTGATCGGCACGGACGACCCGGTGGGCTCGATCGCCTTCGACGCCGGCTTTGGCGACCTGTCCACCTTTCACGCGAGGTTTCGCCGCCAGTTCGGCCGCAGCCCCGGCGAATACCGGCGCGGCGCGCGGGGTCCCCTCGCGCGGTGACGGGCTCAGCGTGCGCCGGTCAGCACCGCGCGCGCGATCATCGCGGCGCCGGCCACGCACACCAGCAGGTGCATCACCCGGATCAATCGCTCGCGCGGCAGCGCATCGTGCACGCGGTCGGCCCAGGCCAGCGCCAGCAGCGTGGCGGGCAGCACCATGGCCGCGGCGATCCAGACCCGCGTCGACGCGAGCAGGCCGGCCGCGATGAAGCCGAGCACGCGGGCGGTGATGCTGATCACGCTGGTCAGGGCCAGCGTCGAGCGGATCGCCTCCTTCGACAGCGGGCGTCGCGTCAGGTAGATCACGAAGGGCGGCCCGCCCGCGCCGAACATCGCGGAAGTCAGTCCGCCGCCGAATCCGGCGAGCCAGGCCCACCCGGTGCCCAGGGCCGGCAGTCGGTGGGCCAGCACCAGGCTGTAGGCCGCGTAGGCCAGCAGGAAGACCCCGAACGCGAGCATCAGGCCCGGCAGTGGCAGCCGGGTGAGCAGCACGACGCCCAGCGCCACGCCGAGGGCACAGGCCGGTAACAGCCGGCGCGCCTCGTCACGGTCCACCGCCTGCGGGCGTGACAGCCACACGCGGCCCACGTTCACGCTGTCGATCAGGCAGAACACCGCGAGCGCGAAGGGCAGATCGACCAGGAAGGCCGCCAGCGGCACGGTGATCAGTCCGGAGCCGAAGCCCGTGACGCCATAGACGAACGAGCCGATGAAGCCGATCGGAATCAGCAGCCACAGCGTGGACCAGTCGGGGGTCATCGAGGCGAACGCGCAGGCCGTCGCGCGACAGGACGCGTTCAGCCGCCGGGCTCGCGCCCGTCGAGCCAGTCGAGCAGCACCGTGTTGATCTCGCCCGGATAGCAGTGGCTGAGATCCGGCAGCTCGGCGTAGGTGACGCGTGCGCCGCCCGCCGCGAGCGAGCGCGCCGCCTGGCGCGCGACGTCGACCGGAAACATCCAGTCGTGCACGCCGTGCGTGACGAACACCGGCAGCTCGCGCAGTCGGGTCGCCTCGGCCACCTCGATCAGCATCGGGTGGAAGGCCGCGGAGACCGGTGCCAGGTGCGTGAACGGCGAGTCGGTCTGAAGCCCGGCGAGGTAGCTGAAGGTGCCGCCATCGCTCATGCCGGTGAGCAGCATCCGCCCGGGGTCGATGTGCCACTCGCGCCGCAGCGATGCCAGCAGGGCCTGCAGGCGTTCGGTGTCGGTGTCCTCGTCCTGGATCGGCCAGGTGCGGCCGCTGGACGTGGGCGCCACCACGATCGCGCCGTGCCAGCGGGCATCCTTCAGCCAGCTCCAGAGGAAGTCGCGGCCGTGCCCGCTGCCGCCGTGCAGCGCCATCACCAGGGGCCAGGCCCGATCCGGGTCGTAGTGCTCGGGGATGTAGATCGAGTGCCCGCCGCGCGTCTCGCGTTCGTTGGCATGGTGGTGCACACCGGTGCCCGGCACGGCCGGCGCGCGTCGAGGGGGCGCCTGGTCGCGGCGGTGCGCGAGCGGCACGAAGTGGCTCGCGACGGCGTCGTCGCGATCGGCCAGCGGATAGAGCGCCTCCTGTGCGCGAGGCAGTCGGCGCAGCGCGTGATAGGCGCCCCGCAGGTCGTCCAGCGGTGCGGCCGTGGCCAGCTCGCGCATCGATTGTGATGCGAGTTCGCCGGCCTGCCGGAACCGGTCGTGGGTGTCGTCGGCCGGTCGGTCGGCCAGCGCCGCGCGGGCGGCGTCCAGCGCCGCCATCGGGGCGTCGAGCGCCGCCACCAGATCGGACAGCAGCGCGGGATCGAGATGGCGCGAGACGGCCGCCAGCACGTCCAGCGCGCGTAGCACCGGGGTGCGGGCCGGATCGGATGGTGCGGCGGAATCGCTCATGGGGACGACGGCGCAGCGCACCGCGACGAAGAACGGGGGTGGTCGAGCGTGCCGCCTGCCTCGCGGCAAGTCAATCAGCGCGTGGCCGCCCGCGCCCATCGCGGACCGTCTCGATCCGCGGTGGGTCCGCACGCGAGGGGCGGGCGCCCCGCTTTCGCCCGTCCGGTCGCCTCAGTACACTCGGCCGACACCCGACGGCGCCCGACCGCACGGGGCTGGAGGACCTGCCGATGACCGCCGCCACCCGACTACGCCAACTGCTGCAACGTCCCCGGATGCTGGTCGCGCCGGGCGCCTACGATGCGATCTCGGCGCTGACGATCCAGCAGGCGGGATTCGAGGCCGCCTACATGACCGGTTCGGGCACCGCGGCCTCGCTCGGTTTCCCGGACCTCGGTCTGGTGACGATGAGCGAGATGGTCGAGAACGCGGCCCGGATCGCGCGCGCGGTCGACCTGCCGGTGATCGCCGATGCCGACACCGGCTACGGCAACGAGCTCAACGTCACGCGGACGGTGCGCGAGTACGAGTCGCGTGGGGTGGCCGGCCTGCACATCGAGGATCAGGTGTCGCCCAAGCGTTGCGGCCACCTCGACGGCAAGGAGGTCGTGCCGCGCGAGGACTTCGTCTCGAAGATCCGTGCCGCGGTGCTCGCGCGGCGCAGCGCCGATTTCCTGATCATCGCGCGCACCGATTCGCGCGCGGTGCTCGGGCTGGACGAAGCGATCGCACGCGCGCGCGAGGCGCTGGCCGCCGGCGCGGACATGGCCTTCGTCGAGGCCGCGCAGACGTTGGAGGAGGTGGCCGCGATACCGCGCCTGGTGGGCGGGCCCTGCCTGCTGAACATGGTCTCGGGCGGGAAGACGCCGGTGGTGGGCCTGGACGACGCGCAGGCGATGGGCTACCGGCTGTCGATCCTGCCGGGCATCCTGTTCCGGTCGGCGATCGCCACCTTCGACCGGGTGCTGGCCGATCTGAAGGCCGAGCGCGTGATGCGCGGTGCCACCGGCGCGGACAACGTGAAGGCGGGCTTCCAGCGCTTCGGCATGGACGAGTGGGTCGCGATCGGCGAGCGGGCGAAGTCGCGATGAACGCGTTGCGAACCCTCGCCCGCGTGGTGCGCGCGCTCGCCGGTGTCGCGTGCGTGTCGGCCGCGTCCGTCGCCCACGCGCAGGCCTATCCTTCCCGCCCCGTGACGCTGATCGTGCCCTACGCGCCGGGCGGGGGCACCGACGCGGTCGCGCGCACGCTGGCCAAGGACCTGTCGGCCGACTGGGGGCAGCCGGTGGTGGTCGAGAACCGCGCCGGCGCCGAAGGCTGGATCGGCACGCAGCGCCTGCTCGCGCAACCGGCCGACGGCCACACGGTGCTGATCCAGCTGAACTCGATGCTGCTGTGGAAGTGGGCCCTGCCCGAGGCGAAGATCGATCTCGGCACCGACCTGCGCCTGATCTCCAAGCTGCAGAACTCGCCGATGATCGCGTTGGTGAAAGGCGACCACCCGGCCGCCTCCCTGCGCGACTTCTTCGGTCACTGCCAGAAGGCGGCCAAGCCCTGCAGCTTCGGCATCTCGACCGTGGCGGCGCAACTCGCCGCGCGGCAGATGGCGGCGGCCGGCGCCCTGGCCAGCGCCTCGGTGGTGCCCTACAAGGGCACCGCGCCGATGGTCAACGACCTGCTGGGCGGCCACATCGACCTGGCGCTGGTGTCGGCCACGCTCGCGGTGCCTTTGACCAGCGACGGTCGCGCCAAGGCGCTCGCGGTGGGCACCGCGGTGCGCTACCCGCGTCTGCCCGGCACACCCACCTTCGCCGAGGCTGGCTACGCGATCCGCGGCACCACCACCTGGTACGGGCTGATGGTGAAGGCCGGCACACCGGAGCCGATCGTCGCGGCGATCGCGGCGGCGGTCGCGAGGGCGGGGCGCAAGCCGGCGGTGATCCAGGCGATCGAGATGCAGGGTGGGATCCCGGTGTTCAACACCCCCGAGGTCTTCAGCCGCGAGGTGCTCGAGGAGCAGCAGGAGATCGCGCCGATCGCCGAGAAGTTCCTGAAGTGAGCGGCGTGCCGCGCGCTATGCCGGCAGGTAGTGGGCCGAGGCCCTGACCACCTGCAAGCGCTCGTCGAACTCGAAGTGCTCGGCCGAGGTGCCGCGCGGGCCGCGATAGACCAGCACCAGGCTGTCGGCGCCGACCAGCGTGTGCAGCAGTTCGAAGCGCAGCTGCGGCTGCAGCGCCAGCGCGCGCGCCCAGTAGGCCCCCACCGCGGCCTTGCCGCGCAGCACCCCGCTGGGCTCGCCGGCCACCACCGCGATGCGCGGCGAGGCCATCCGGAAGTCTTCGTGGTAGTGGGCCAGGATGCGTGCCAGGTCGTGCGCGTTCCAGGAGGCGATCCAATCGTCGGCGAAGTGATCGGCGAATTCGCGAGTCAGCATGGGTACTCCTCGGTCGTCGGCGGTGAGGTCGCACGACACGTGCGACGGGGCTCAGGATCACACGAAGGGCGGCTCGATGCCTTCGTCGGCCAGCACACGGCGCACGCTGTCACGCGCGAGCATCCGGGCGAGGTAGGGGCCCAGCGCCGGGCGATCCCGCGCCGGTGCCGCCACGTCCGGCGCGAAGCCGCGGGTCCAGCGGCACAGCACGAAGGCGAAGGGGTCGAGCAGCGTGAACGGCTCGCCGAGCACGTGGGGTCCGCCCCGCGTGCCCAGGTGCCGGTCGAACTGGCCGAGCAGCTCGCCCACCCGTTGCTGCGAGCGCCGTCTCACCTGGGCCGCGGCACCGACATCGCCCTCGGCGACCCAGCGCTCCGGATAGAAGTACGACATCAGGTGCGCCTGCCAGGTGTTGGTCATCCACATCAACCACTTGTAGAGCTGCGCGCGCTCGGCGCTGCCCACGGGTGGATGGTGGATGCGTCCCGGATGGGTGTCGGCCAGGTGCAGCAGGATCGCGGCCGTCTCGTAGAGCACCAGATCGCCGTCCTCGAGCACCGGGATCTGGCCGTTGGGATTCAGGCGCAGGTAGTCGGCGGACTTGTGGGCGTCGCGGGTCCGATCGACCAGCACGCACTCGAAGGGCACGCCCAGCTCGCGCAGCAGGATGTGCGGCGCCATGCTCGCGTTGCCGGGGTAGTGGTGCAGCCGGATCATCGGGTCGCGGCGACGGGGTCGTCCGGGTGGCCCCAGACGACGGCGCGCCCGCTGTAGCTGGCCAGCAGCCGCGACCACGGCACCCAGCGGTGCTGTTCGCCCCAGCGCGAGGGATCGCGGATGCCCACCAGGGGCTGGCCTGGGTCCGAGTCGTCCAGGCCCGCGAGCACGATCAGGTGACCGCCGCGCCGCCCGTCCTGCGGCAGCTGGCTCGCCACCGACACGATCGGCGGGCTGCCCCGTCGCAAGGCCTCGCGCAGCCGCGCGGCGTCGGCGGCGATCGCCATGCCGGGCAGGCCCAGGCCGGTGGCGAGCGTGGCCAGCTTCGCGTGGATCCAGCCGCGCGGCGTGTAGCCGTCGATCGCCAAGGCCTCGCGCAGCAGCATCGACATCGGCGGGGCGGGCAGCCCGGCGTGCGCCAGGCACATCCGCACGCAGGCCAGCCCGCAACTGCGCTCGCTCCAGTGCTGCGAGTGCGCCGCGCTGTCGAAGCCGTCGGCCTGCCAGGCGAGTGGGTCGAAGTGCTGGCCGAAGCGTGGCACGGCCAGCTCGAGTCGGGTGTCCCGCATCGGCGCCGTGAGCAGGGGTGCGCGACCGGACGTCAACGGTCCCACAAGCCGGGACACTCCCGCGCCAGCCATCGCGCCAGCCCCGCGTTCACCCGCAGGGGCTGCTCCTGCGCCATCCAGTGGCCGCTGGGCACGGTGAGCTCGGAGAGCCGGTCGCAGTGCGCGCGCATCGGCTCGGCGAGGGTGGAATCCACCGTCTCGCAGACGAAGTCGTGCAGGCCGTGGAAGAACAGCACCGGCATCGACAGCCGCGCGCCGTGGGTCGCGTGCTGGGCGTAGGCCGCGTTGCGCTCGCCGTTCATGTACCACGACCCCGGGCCGAAGAAGCCGTTGCGCTGCAGCGCCGATGCGTACTGGTGCAGGTCTTCCTCGCTGAGGATGTCCGGGTCGCGCGGCAGCTCGGGCGCCGTCGGCAGGCCGCCGAAGTGTCCGCCGTCGCGGCGCGTGGTGGCCATCCGCGAGGGCTTGCCGCGCAGCGCCGGGTTGCCCTTGCGAAACATCGCGCGCACGGTGGCCAAGGGGTCGGCCTCGAACTGGGCCTGCGCGCGGGCGAAGTTCTCCTCGTAGAAGAACATGTAGTCCCACTGCCCGGCCGGGTATTCGGCCGGCGGGTAGATCTCTCGGTTCACGTAGGGCTGCACCGTGTGCAGCGTGAAGCCCTGCGGCAGGTAGGGCACGCACAGCGAGGCCACCGCGTGGCAGCGATCGGGGTGGTGGCTGGCCAGGCTCCAGACCACCGGCGAGCCCCAGTCGTGTCCGACCCACACGACGCGATCCCGGCCCAGCGATTCGACCAGTTCGAGCATGTCGGCGACCGCGTGCTCGACCGCATAGTCCTCGTGACGCGGGTAGACGCTGGAGCGACCGTAGCCGCGCATGTCGGGCGCCACTGCCCGAAAGCCCAGCGAGCCGAGACAGCGCAACTGGTGGCGCCAGCTCACCGAGAGTTCCGGCCAACCGTGCACGAAGACGATCACCGGCCCGTCCTCGGGCCCGCAGGCCAGGTAGGCGGTGGTGTGCCGCGCGCTGCGGGCGATGTGCTCGGTGACCGGCGGGCTCACGGTGTCCCCGTCGCCGCGGCGATCTGCGCGTCGCTCAGCCCCGCCTCGCGCAGCACCGCCTGCGTGTGCTCGCCCAGCGCGGCGCTGAAGCCCACCACGTGGGTGTCGGCATCCGAGAGCCGGAACGGCGGATCGAGCGCCTTGAACGTGCCGCCCGCGTCGGTCACCTCGGTGAGCGCCTGCCGGTGCGCGATCTGCGGATCGGCCATCGCCTCGGCCACCGTGCGGTACGGCGAGCAGGGCACGCCCTCGCGGTCGAACGCCGCCTGGCAGGTGGCCATCGGCAGCGGCCGCGACCACTGCTCGGCCAGTTCCATGAAGGCCGCCCAGTTCTGCCGACGGTCCATGTACTTCTTGAAGCGGGGGTCCTCGATCCACTCCGGGTGGCCGGCCGCCACGCACAGGTTCTGGAAGGTCTTCTCGCTGGCCACCGCCACCATCAGGTAGCCGTCGGCGCATTCCATCGGCCCGAACATCGGCCGGCCCATCGGCGGCACCTCGAACTGCGCGGCCTGCAGCTCGGAGAGCGTGAAGCCCATCATCGTCTCGAGCATCGACACGTCGACGAACTGCCCGCGGCCGGTGACGTGCCGGTGGTGCAGCGCGGTGGCGATCGCGCCGAACGCGTAGGCCCCCGAACCCACGTCGGCGAAGAACACCCCGCAGTAGTCGGGGCGCGTGCGGCCCTCCTGGTAGCGCAGGTGCGCCATGTCGTAGCCGGAGGCGGCGTGCACCACCGGCGCGTAGGCCGGCAACTGGGACGAGGGGCCGGTCTGGCCGTAGCCGGAGATCGCGCAGTAGATCAGCCGCGGATTGAGCGGCGCGAGACGGGCGTAGTCCAGGTTCAGTCGCTGCATCACCCCGGGCCGGAAGTTCTCGACCAGGATGTCGGCGGTCTTCACCAGCGCCCGGATCGCGTCCTGGGCCTGGGGGGTCTTCAGGTCGAGCACGACGCTCTTCTTGCCCGCGTTCAATTGCCCGAAGGCCGTGCTCGCCCCGCCGCGCAGCGGCGGGCGGGTGCGCATCATGTCACCCTCGGGGGCCTCGATCTTGATCACCTCGGCGCCCATGTCGGCCAGCAGGCGGGTGCAGTGCGGGCCGGCGATCGTGGTGGAGAAGTCCAGGACACGGAGTCCATTGAATGCTTTTCTCATGGTGGTTCCTCGGGAGGGGCGGCGGAATCATCGCAGGGCGCCCGGGAAACGGCCATGGACCGACCCTTCGATCGACACGCCCGCGTCCGCCCACGCCCGGCGATCGTGCCAGAATGGGGGTTTGCCGAATCCGGCCGACGGCCGGTTCCCCCGCGTGGGCGCCGGCACCCCGCCGGCCCCGACTTTTCTGCCAAAGAGGACATCGATGGTTCATCGCATGCAGTTCTACATCGACGGCGCCTGGGTCGACCCGGTCACCCCCAAGAGCCGTCCGGTCGTCAACCCGGCCACCGAGCAGCCGATGTACGAGATCGCGCTCGGTTCGGCCGCCGATGTCGACAAGGCCGTCGCCGCCGCGCGGCGCGCGTTCGAGACCTTCTCGCAGACCACCCGCGAGGAGCGGGTCGCGCTGCTCACGCGCATCGTCGAGGTCTACAAGTCGCGCATGAAGGACATCGGCGCGGCCGTCTCCGACGAAATGGGCGCGCCGCTGGGCTTCGCCGAGAAGGCGCAGGCCGGCGCGGGGCTCGGCCACATCGTCTCCACGCTCGAAGTGCTCAAGACCTACGACTTCGAAGAGCCGATCGGCGGCGCGATGGTCGTGCGCGAGCCGGTGGGTGTGGTCGGCATGATCACCCCCTGGAACTGGCCGCTGAACCAGATCACCTGCAAGGTGGCGCCCGCGCTGGCCGCCGGTTGCACGATGATCCTGAAGCCCTCGGAGTTCACGCCGACCTCGGCGCTGATCTTCGCCGAGATCCTGCACGAGGCCGGCGTGCCCAAGGGCGTGTTCAACCTGATCAACGGCCTGGGTCCCGATGTCGGTGCGGCGATGAGTTCGCACCCGGGCATCGACATGATCTCCTTCACCGGTTCCACCCGGGCCGGCATCGACGTCGCGCAGCGCGCGGCCGTCACCGTCAAGCGGGTCAGCCAGGAACTCGGCGGCAAGTCGCCCAACATCATCCTCGAGGACGCCGACCTGCAGAAGGCGGTCACCGGTGGCGTGGCGCACGTGTTCAACAACTCCGGCCAGTCGTGCAATGCGCCCACCCGGATGCTGGTGCCGAAGTCCAAGATGAACGACGTCATCGCGATCGCCAAGGCGGTGGCCGAGAAGACCAAGGCGGGCGACCCGCGCGCGGCGGACACCAACATCGGCCCCGTCGTCAACGCCGGCCAGTGGGAGAAGATCCAGGCGCTGATCAAGAAGGGCATCGAGGAAGGCGCCACGCTGGTGGCCGGCGGTCCGGGCCGTCCCGAGGGCGTCGACAAGGGTTACTACGTGCGCCCGACCGTGTTCGCCAACGTCACCAATGACATGACCATCGCGCGCGAGGAGATCTTCGGCCCGGTGATCTCGATCATGGGCTACCAGAGCGAGGACGAGGCGGTTCGCATCGCCAACGACACCCCGTACGGCCTGGCCGGCTACGTGTCGGCGGGCTCGATCGAGCGGGCCCGCAAGGTGGCGCGTCAGATCCGTGCCGGCAACGTCAACCTGAACGGCCTGCCCAACGAGCGCACCGCGCCCTTCGGCGGCTACAAGCAGTCGGGCAACGGCCGCGAGTGGGGCAAGTTCGGCCTGGAGGAGTACCTCGAGGTCAAGGCGATCGCCGGCTTCGGCACCGCCTGAGGTCCTCATCGCGCGGCGCCGCTCGCGGTGCCGGCCGATGAGCTCACGAGGCCGCCTTCGGGCGGCCTTCGCTTTTTTAGCCGCCTTCGCGCGGCCTGCGCGTTCCGGGCGCCTGCGGGGGCCTGCGGATGTCAGCTCTCGTCGGGCTCGCGGTCCTCGGTCGTCACGTCGCCGGGGCTCACCCCGATCAGCCGCGACACCTTCACCGGCACGCCCTCGCGCTGCAACAGCGCGACCCGTTCCTGGATCTCCCGGTCGGCGACGGTCATGCGCAGGCGAAGACGCACGTACTCGGCCCAGGACGCGATCACGAAGCGCTCGACGAACCGGCCCGCCTCGCCCACGTCGCGAAACACGCGCCAGCTCGTGGCGCCATTGCGCCGGCGCGTGTCCTCCACCTCGTGGATCGAACGGATGAAGGCCGTCACGTTCTCGGGATCGATGCGGTATTCCACCTGGATCAGCACCGGGCCGTCGTGGGGCATCGGCTCGTCGATCGCCATCGCGATCTCGGGCAGCTGCACGCCGGTGGTCACCTCGGCCTCGGTGCCCATCGCCACCGGGAAGCGCCGCGTCAGCAGGTGCAGCACGAACATCGTGGCCGCCGAGAGCACCAGCGCGGTCTGCGTGCCCGCCGCCGAGGCGACCAGCCCCCAGATCGCCGCGCCCAGCGCGAGGCTGGCCTGCACCGCGACCAGGATGGCCGACACCGCGCGCGCCCGCACCCAGGCCGGGGCGGTGCTCTGCGTGCCGGCCGACAGGCTCGCCAGCACGGTCACCCAGGCCACGCCCACGCCCACCGCGCCGATCAACGCGATGGCCGGGATGTGCGACGCGGCCACCACCAGCGTGGCGATGATCCAGCCCAGCACGCCGCGGCTGACCACGAGGTCGAGCGAGTAGCGCTTCAGGCGCGCCGGGATCCACAGCGCGCCGGCGACCGCGCCCAGCCCGAAGCTGGCCGACAGCAGGCCGAAGCCGCCCGCCCCGAACGCGAGCTGGTCGCGCGCGATCACCGGCAACAGCGCCCAGAAGCTGGCGCCGCACAGGCAGAACACGACGTTGCGGATCACCAGCGCGCGCATCGAGGCCGAGTGCCGGGCGAAGCGCAGGCCGGCCTGGATGCCTGACACCAGGGTCTCGGGCACCCCGGGCAGATTCGGCGGGATCGGCTTCCAGCGGCGCACCACCAGGATCAGCGGCAGGAAGCACGCCGCCGCGGCGAGGAAGGCACTGCCCTGATGCAGCAGCGCCGCGATCAGTCCCGCGAGCGCCGGGCCGATCGCTCGCGCCATGTTGAACGACACCGCCCCCAGAGCGACCGCGCGTGGCAGGTGATCGCGCGAGACGAGTTCGTTGATGCTGGCCTGCTGCGCCGGGATCGCCAGCATGAAGCCCGAACCGATCACGAAGGTGAGCAGCAGCAGCGAACCCGGGCCGATCAGGCCGGCCAGGGTGAGCAGACCCAGCACCGCGGTGCCCACCAGCAGCACCGATTCGGTGACGAGAATCACCCGGCGACGATCGATCAGGTCGGCCAGCGCCCCGGCGACCAGGCCGAAGAGCAGCGCGGGCGCGGTGCTCGCGGTCTGCACCAGCGCGACCATCAGGGCCGAGGGGGTCAGCGTGGCCATCAGCCACGCCGACATCGTCGCCTGCATCGTGTAGCCCAGCGAGACGCCCAGGCCGCCCAGGTAGTAGTGGCGAAACGGCGCGTGCTGCAGCGGGGAATCGGCGAACCAGCGGGACGGTGGAAATCGCGAGGAAGTGCTCACCCGGCGCAGTGTAGCCGGGCGCGCCTGTGCAGCAACAGCGCGAGCAGCAGACCGATCAGCCACAGCCCGATCGCGCAGGCCGCCTTCACGGTCTCGAAGCCCATCCACTGCGACGCGCGCGCCGCCAGCGCCACCCCGGCGGACTGGCCCAGGAAGAGCGTGAGCGCGAACGCGGCGATCGCGGTGCCGCGCAGCTGGGGCAGCATCTGTGTGCCCAGCGTCTGCAGCGTGTTGTGCATCATGAAGAACCCGAGGCCGCACAGCACGCCCTTGGCCAGTTCGACCTGCCAGACCCCGCCACCCAGCGCGAGGAACCCCACGCACAACAGGGTCGAGCCGCCCACCGCGAGTCCACGCTCGCCCAGGCGTCGAAGCAGGGCGGCGCCGCTGAGCGCGTAGAGCAGGCCGCCCAGTCCATACCCGGCCGCGGCCATGCCGCTTTGCCACAGGCTCAGTCCGTGCCGCTCGTGCAGCCACGAGGGCAGCAGCGCCAGCGCCGAGAAGTTCAGCGCGCCTTCGATCGCCACCAGGGCGAGCACGGTGCGCGCCCAGCCATTGGCCAGCACCTGGCCGAAGGCGGCCAGCGGACTCGCGGCCGCACCTGCCTGGCTGGCGGACACCGACTCGGTCGATCGGTCCCGCAGCCGGGAGAACAAGGCGATCGACACGACCAGGAACAGCACACCCGGCGTGACGAAGCTCGCCCGCCAGCCGATCGTGTCGGCGAAGACGCCCGCCGCGACCTGGCCGAACACGATGCCGGTGGTGGAGCCGATCAGGAACCGGGCGAGCACCGGTTGGCGTTGCGAGTACTCGACGGTGTCGCCGATCCAGGCGATCGCCAGCGGGATCAGCGCCGCGCAGGCCGCCCCGGTGAGCGCGCGCAGCACGATCAGGCTGGGAACCCCGGCAGCCGCCGCGCACGCGAACGACCCGACGCTCGCCGCGGCGGTGGCCCAGGCGATCACGCGCAGCTTGCCCAGGCGATCGGCCATCGGGCCATACACGACCTGCATCAGGCCGTAGGCGATCGCGAACGCGGTGATCGCGTCGGACAACTGGCTGATCGAGGCGCCGAATTCCCGGGACAACTGCGGCAGCAGCGGGTCGACCAGGCGGATCGAGGCCTGGCTGGCGAAGGCGCCGAGCGCCAACAGCGGCAGCAGGCGGGGGGTCGGTGCGGTCACGGGTGATGGGTGTGGAGGGGGGAGTCGGGCCCGGCGGGCATCCCGGTCGCGGCCGGTCGGGGCCCGTAGTCTCTCACCGCCACCGGCGGCTCGCGCTTGGCTCGTGGCCGGCGCCACGCTTTTTCGGAAACCGCGGTTATCCTGTGAGGTCCGCCATCCCACCGACCGCCATGAGCTCCACGTCCGTCGCCCGCGCTCCCGTCACCATCGTGCCGTCGGTGTGTCCGCACGATTGCACCAGCACCTGCGCGCTGGATGTCGAACGCCTGGACGAGCGCACCATCGGCCGCGTGCGCGGGTCCCAGCGCAACCCGTACACCGCCGGCGTCATCTGCGAGAAGGTCGCGCGCTACGCCGAACGCATCCACCACCCTGACCGTCTGCTGCACCCGCTCAAGCGCAACGGTCCGAAGGGCAGCCGGCAGTTCCGGCCGATCTCCTGGGAGCAGGCGCTCGACGAGATCGCCGGGCAGTTCATCGCGAAGGCGCAGGCACACGGCAGCGAGACCGTGTGGCCCTATTTCTATGCCGGCACGATGGGGCTGGTGCAGCGTGACGGCATCAACCGCCTGCGCCACGTGATGCGCTATTCGCGCTGGTTCTCGACGATCTGCGTGGCGCTGTCCGACAACGGCTGGATCGCGGGCACCGGGGCCAAGCGCGGCGTGGACCTGCGCGAGGCGGCCGAACATTCGGACCTGATCGTGATCTGGGGTGGCAACCCGGTGAACACGCAGGTCAACGTGATGACCCACGCGATGGCCGCGAAGAAGCGCGGTGCCCCGCTGGTGGTGATCGACCCCTACCGCACCGGCACCGCCGAGCGCGCCGACCTGCACCTGGCGGTGCGCCCCGGCACCGATGGCGCGCTGGCCTGCGCGGTGATGCACGTGCTGTTCGCCGAGGGCTTCGCCGACTGGGACTACCTGCGCCAGCACACCGACGCGCCCGACGAGCTCGCCGCGCACCTGAAGAGCCGCACGCCCGCATGGGCGGCCGAGATCACCGGCCTGCCGGCCGAGCAGATCCTGCAGTTCGCGCGGATGTACGGCCGCGCGAAGGCGCCGTTCATTCGCGCGCACCACGGGTTCTCGCGCCAGCGCAATGGCGCGGTGAACATGCACGCGGTGAGCTGCCTGCCCGCGGTGAAGGGCGCCTGGCGGCACCCGGGCGGCGGCGCGGTCTACGGCCACACCGGCATCTATCCGCTGGACCGCACGCTGATCGAGGGCCTGGACCGGCTCGATCCCTCGGTGCGCGAGCTCGACCAATCGCGCCTGGGACCGATCCTGGTCGGCGAGCCCGAGGCGCTCAAGCACGGTCCGCCGGTCACCGCGATGCTGATCCAGAACACGAACCCGGCGCTGGTGTGTCCGGAGCTCGGCAAGGTGCACCGCGGCTTCACGCGCGAGGACCTCTTCGTGTGCGTGCACGAGCAGTTCATGACCGAGACCGCGGCCTTCGCCGACATCGTGCTGCCCGCCACGATGTTCCTCGAGCACGACGACTTCTACACCGCCTCGGGACACACCACGTTCCAGGTCGCCCGTCAGGTGGTGCAGCCGCCGGGCGAGTGCCGTGAGAACCACTTCGTCATTCGCGAGCTCGCGCGCCGGCTCGGCGCGCAGCACCCGGGCTTCGAGATGAGCGCCTGGGAGATCATGGACGCCAGCCTGAAACGCTCGGGCATGTGGGACGCGCAGACCAACTGGGAGCGGGGCGGCCAGGATCACGCGCTGCCCTTCGAGACCGCGCACTACCTGGACGGCTTCGCCTGGCCCGACAAGAAGTTCCGCTTCAAGCCCGACTGGTCGCGCCTGGGCGGACGCTGGCGGGCGATGCCCACGCTGCCGGATCACTTCGACGTGATCGACAAGGCCGACGCGACCAAGCCCTACCGGCTGGTGGCCGCGCCCGCGCGCACCTTCCTGAACTCCACCTTCACCGAGACCCCCGGCTCGCTGCAGCGTGAGAAGCGCCCCACCGCGCTGATCCACCCCCAGGCGGCGGCCGCACTCGGCGTGGCCGATGGCGACCGGGTGGTGCTCGGCAACGAACGTGGCGAGATCACCGTGCACGTGAAGACCCAGGAGGGCCAGCAGCCCGGCGTGGTGGTGCTCGAGGGCATCTGGCCGAACCGCCACTTCGAGGGCGGCGTGGGCGTGAACCTGCTGATTTCCGCCGAACCGGGCTATCCGAACGGGGGCGCCGCGTTTCACGATACCGCGATCTGGATGCGCCGGGCCCCGGCGCCGGATTGAGGCGCCGGGCGCGCGGGTCACAATACCGGCCTGCCGCGCCGGCCGCCGCCGCCCGGTGGCCCGGCCCAACCCGAGAAGCGAACGCCCATGCCCAAGATCCAAGCCTCGCCCGCCCTGTCGCGACTGCGCATCCTCGACCTGACCCGCGTGCGGGCCGGTCCCACCTGCGTGCGCCAGTTCGCCGACTTCGGCGCCGATGTGATCAAGGTGGAGACCCCTGGCGAGGAAGACCTGGGCGGCGCGCGCGATGGCTCCGACTTCCAGAATCTTCACCGCAACAAGCGCTCGATCACGCTGGACCTGAAGTCGGAGGCGGGCGCGGAGGTCTTCCGCAAGCTGGTGGCCACCGCCGACGTGGTGGTCGAGAACTATCGGCCCGACGTGAAGGATCGGCTGGGCATCGACTACGCGTCGCTGCGCGCGATCAACCCGCGCATCGTGCTGGCCAGCATCTCGGGCTTCGGCCAGGACGGACCCTATCGTGACCGCCCGGGCTTCGATCAGATCGCGCAGGGGCTCTCGGGCCTGATGTCGGTCACCGGCTTCCCCGGCCAGGGTCCGGTGCGGGCCGGGGCGGCGGTGGCCGACGTCACGGCGGGCCTGCTGGCCGCGCTGGGCATCATGACCGCGCTGCTCGAGCGTGAGGTGACCGGCGAGGGTCAGTGGGTGCAGTCGAACCTGCTGCAGGCGGGCATCACGCTGCTCGATTTCCAGGCGGCGCGCTACACGATGGAGGGTCAGGTGCCCCCGCAGGTGGGCAACGACCACCCCACCAGCATGCCCACCTCGGCTTACCAGACAGCCGACGGTTTCCTGAACGTCGCGGCCTCCGGCAGCGTGATGTGGATGCGCCTGTGCGAGGCGATCGGCCGCCCCGAACTCGTCGACGACCCGCGGTTTCGTCGCGCCGACGATCGGGCCGCGAACCGCCAGGCATTGGCCGACGAGCTGAACGCGGCGTTGCGCCAGCGCCCCAGCGCCGAGTGGGTGGACAAGTTGAACGCGGCCGGTGTCCCCTGCGGACCCATCTACCGGATGGACGAGGTGTTCGCCGATCCGCAGGTGCGTCACCTGAAGGCGGCGGTGGAGGTCGAGCACCCCCGGCTGGGCAAGTTGCGCATCCTGAACCAGCCGATCAAGCTGTCGCGCACACCCGCGGCGCTGGTGTCGGCCACGCCGGAACGCGGCGAGCACACCGACGAGGTGCTGCGCGAGATCGGCGTGAGCGATGCCGACATCGCGCGCCTGCGCGCCGCCAAGATCGTCTTGTGACGGGCGCGCACCGCCCGCGTCCCGCCGTCGGTGCCGTCCCCATTCTCCAAGGAAGTGTCCACGATGTCCGTCTCTTCGAACCGTCGTCACCTCGTGCGCTGGCTGTCGTTGCTCGCGGGTGCCGCCTCGGCGCCGCTGGCCCATTCGCAGACTGCCGGCGCCTACCCCAACAAGCCGATCCGATTGGTGGTGGGCTATCCACCCGGCGGATCGGGCGATTTCATCACCCGGGTGGCCGCCGACGAACTCTCCAAGGAGATCGGCGTCCAGGTGGTGGTGGAGAACCGCCCCGGCGCGGGGGGCACGATCGCCAACGAGGCGGTGTCCAAGGCGGGCCCCGACGGCTACACCGTGCTCAATGCCGGTCCGTTCGCGTTGACGGCCGCGCTCTACCGCAAGCTGGGCTATGACGGTCAGCGCGATTTCATTCCGGTGACCCAGCTCGCGGTCGGTCCGATGATCATCTGCGTGAACAACGACCTGCCGGTGCGCAACCTGAAGGAGCTGATCGCCTACGCGAAGGCCAACCCCGACAAGCTGAACATCGCGTCCTCGGGCAACGGCTCCACGCCGCACCTCGCGGGCGCGCAGTTCGAGAAGGTGGCCGGTGTGCAGATGACCACCGTGCAGTTCAAGGGCGGTGGCCCGGCGGCCACCTCCACCATTGCCGGTGACACGCAGGTGATGTTCGCGACGCCGCCCACGGTGATGAACTTCATCAAGGCCGGCCGATTGCGCGCGATCTCGCTCACCACGCCCAATGCCTCGCCGGCGATCCCGGGCATCCCCGGCGCGGCCGAGGCGGGCCTGCCGGGCTACGACTCCAGCTTCTCCTTCGGCCTGTACGTGCCCACGGGCACGCCGATGCCGGTCGTGCGCCGGCTGCACGAGGCCACCGTCAAGGCGATGGCCCGGCCGGGCGTGCGCGAGCGGGTCGCCATCCAGGGCATGGATGTCGCCACCTACCCGACGCCGGAGGCCTTCGCCGCGGCGTTGCGCGAGGCCGCGCCGTCACTCGAGCGGCTGGTGCGCGACTCCGGCGCGAAGCTCGAGTGATCGGGGCGGGCGCGATGAGTCCGATCGACATCCCCCGCAGCGGACTGGCCGAGCCCCGCGAGCACCTGCCGCGGGCCGAGGAGTTCCTGTTGTGGCCGCCCGGCCTTCAGGCCTGGGGCTACCGGATCGTCGATCGCCTGTTCGCCTCGCGCCTGATTCCCAGCGGTCCGCGTGTGCGCCATCTGCCGCGCGGCGCGGAGATCGCGCCACGCTACCGGGCGGGCGGGCGCGACTGCGGCATCGACGACTTCATGGACCGCAACACGGTGGCCGGCCTGCTCGTGCTGCGCGAGGGGCGCGTCGTGCTCGAGCGCTACGGGCTGGGGCTGCACCCCTCCGATCGCTGGAGCACGATGTCCACGATCAAGTCGATGACCGCGATGCTGGTGGGCGTGGCGCTGAAGGACGGTGCCCTGCCCAGCCTGGACGAGCCGGTGGTGCGCTACCTGCCCACGCTCGCCGGGTCGGCCTACGACCGGGTGACGGTCCGCCACCTGCTGACGATGTCCTCCGGCGTGCGCTGGACGGAGGTCTATCCGGACCGCGACTCCGACGTGAATCGCTACAGCCGATCGCTCGCGAACCGCGTCCCCGGCGGCGTTTTCGACATCATGCGCGCGCTGCCCGCGGAACACGAGCCGGGCACCCGCTGGTGCTACAACAGTGGCGACACCTACCTGCTGGGCGCGGTGATCAGCGCGGCCACCGGCCGGCGGCTCGCCGACTACCTGTCCGAGCGCATCTGGCAGCCGGCCGGCATGGAGTTCGACGCGTTCTACACGGTGGAGTCCGAGGGCGGCCAGGAGATCGGCGGCAGCCGTGCGGGCATGGCATTGCGCGATTTCGGCCGCTTCGCGCAGCTCGTCGCCGACGATGGGGTGGTGGAGGGTCAGCGCCTGCTGCCCGAAGGCTGGGTCGACGAGGTCGGGCATCCGCATTTCGCGCTGCCCCCGGAGACCCTCGCGATGCCCGCGGTCCGCTCGACGCGTCTGACCGCCTACGGCTACAGCTGGTGGCTCACCGGCGACGGCGCGATGATCGCGCGCGGCTTCGCCGGTCAATTCCTCTACATCCACCGGGCGCGTCGGCTGGTGGTGGTGTGCCTGGCCGCGTTCCCGCAACCGCCGTACCAGAGCCCGGCCGACCACGACCGCGACGCCGAGTTCATGCAACTCGTCGACGCGGTGGGTGCCTGACACCGGCCATGCCCGATCGGGTCTTCGTCTTCGGCACCTTGAAGGAAGGCTTCCCGAACGCGGCCACGAACCGGGGGCGGCGCTGGCCGGGCGATTACCAGACCTGCGATCGCCTGCCGCTCTACCTCGTGGGCGAGCGCCATTCGCCCTGGCTGCTCGATCGGCCCGGGCACGGGGCGCGGGTCCGGGGGCAGGTGTTCGAGGTCGATGCGTCCACCCTCGCCGCGATGGACCTTCTCGAACGGGTCGGCGAGCCGGACGGCTATCGGCGACGGTGCATCGAGGTCGAGCCGATCGATCGGCCGGGCGAACGCGTGTCCGTGTTCGTGTACCTGAAACCCGGAATGCCCGATCCCCCCGACGGGGCGAGCACCGGTCCGCTGAACGAGTACACCCTCGCGCATGCGGCGCGCTACCGCCCGCGACTCTGACGACGGGCCGCGCGCGCTGCTCCCGCCCCTCGCTGGTCGTAGAATGGGGGTGCCCCGCGAATCGACGGTGCGCCGCCATCCGATCCGACCGTGAACCCCGCCCGAAAGGCCTGCCTCGACGCCGCCCGCCAGCTCTGGCAGGACCAGCCCAGCCTGGGCCTGCTCGAGACCGCCAACGAGGTGCGTGTCGTGGTGCGCGCGCGCCGCGATCCGGCGATCCGGGAGGTGCCCGGTGTCGAGGCGATCCGCAAGTGGCTGGCCGACGCGATCGAGGCGGGCGAGCTCGCCGGACCCCAGGAGCCCCCGCGGCGGGCCCGCGGTCGACACACCCGCGGCGGCTGATGCCCGGCTCATCGTCAGCATGCTGACGACACGCGCCGCCACCAATTCCCCTATCGCCAGCGCGACCAGATCGACTACCATCGTCGCTGACCGTTCGTAGGCGACCGATCGCGCGTGTTGCGCCCGTCGGTCGTCGGCAAGGCCGGCGCCCGCCGCGCGCCGGACCGGTGGAGGAGTGGCCATGGCCGAGTCGCATCACGGGGCGCCCGGACAGGGCATCGGCGCGAGCATCCTGCGCAAGGAGGATGCCCGCCTGATGCGTGGACGCGGGCAGTACGTCTCCGACATCCGCATGCCCGATCAGCTCGAGGTGGCGTTCCTGCGCAGTCCGGTGGCGCACGCGCGCATCGTCGGCATCGACAAGCCCGCGGGCTCGTCGGATGCGGTGTTCGTCGCGGACGACCTCACCGGCGTGCAGCCGATCCTGGCCACCTCCACACTGCCCAGTTACCGCGCGTCCGCGCACCACCCGCTCGCGCGGGACAAGGTGCGCTTCGTCGGCGAGCCGATCGCGATGTGCGTGGCGCCCACGCGCGCCCAGGCCGAGGACCTCGCCGAGCGGATCGACCTGCGCCTGGACGCGCTGCCCGCGCTGGCCAGCGCCGAGCGGGCCCTGGCCGACGCCGCCACCCGGGTGCACGACGACTGGGACGACAACCTCTTCGTCACGCTGAACTACGAGAAGGACTTCGACGCCAACGCGGCCCGGGCCACCCGGGTCGTGCGCCGCGAGTTGAGCCTGTCGCGTCAGGCGATGATGCCGATGGAGGGCAAGGCGATCGTCGCGCACTGGGACGAGCGCGCCGACCAGCTGATCGTCCACACCTCGACCCAGGTGCCGCACATGATCCGGGTGGGGCTCGCGCAGTGCCTGGGCATCGAGGAAGGGCGTCTGCGGGTGATCGCGCCGGATGTCGGCGGCGGCTTCGGCTACAAGTGCGTGCTGCAGCCCGAGGAGGTGCTGGTCGCCTGGCTCGCGCTCACCTACCGGCGTCCGTTCCGCTACGTCGAGGACCGCCGCGAGCACCTGGTCGCCGGCGCGAACACCCGCGAACACCACTACCGGCTCGCCGCGCACATCGACGATCGGGGACGCCTGCTGGCGCTCGATGCGCAGATCACGATCGACGGCGGCGCGTACTCGAACTGGCCCTTCACGATCGGCCTGGAGCCGGGGCAGGCCACCGGCAACCTGCCCGGGCCCTACGCGTTCGGGGGCTATCGCTGCGTGACGCGCTGTGTCGCCACCAACAAGCCGGGGTTCCTGCCGTACCGGGGCGTGGCGCGCACCGGCGTGTGCTTCGCGATCGAACTGCTGATGGACGCGATCGCGCGCGAGGTCGGGCGCGAGCCCTGCGAGGTCCGCGCCGAGAACCTGGTGCGCGCCGAGCAGATGCCCTTCGACAACGTCGCGCGCAAGCACTACGACAGCGGCGACTACCCGCGCAATCTCGCCTGGGTCCGCGAGGCGATCGGCCTCGAGGCCGTGCGCGAGCGCCAGCGCCGTGGCGAAGCCGATGGCCGGCTGATCGGCGTGGGCTTCGCCAGCTACTGCGAACAGTCCGCGCACGGCACCTCGGTGTTCGCCTCCTGGGGACTGCCGCTGGTGCCCGGATACGACCAGGCCGCGGTCCGGATCACGCCGGACGGCGGCCTGGAGGTCTGCGTCGGCGTGCACTCGCACGGGCAGGGCATGGAGACCACCTTGGCGCAGATCGCGCACACGGTGCTCGGCATCCCGGTCGAGAAGATCCGTGTGGTGCACGGTGACACCGGCAGCACCCCGTTCTCCACTGGCACCTACGCGTCGCGCGGCATCGTGATGGCCGGCGGGGCGGTGGGCAGTGCCTGCGAGGCCCTGCTGCCGCGGCTGGTGCGCATCGGCGCCGCGCTGCTGGGGTGTTCGCCCGACGAGGCCCGGTTCGACGCGGGCCGGGTGGTCGGTCCCTCGGGGGCGGTCGAGACGCGCGACATCGCGCACGCCTGGTACGTCCGGCCCGAGCGCCTGCCCAAGGACGTCGATCGCACCGGACTGGAGGCCAGCGTGTCGTACCGGCCGCAGGTGGACACCGGTGTGTTCAGCTACGCCTCGCACGCGGTTGTCGTCGCGGTCGATCCGCTGCTCGGTTCGGTGGAACTGCTCGACTACGTGATCGCCGAGGACTGCGGCACGATGGTCAACCCGATGATCGTCGAGGGGCAGACCCTGGGCGGGGTGGTGCAGGGCATCGGCACCGCGTTGTACGAGGAGTCGCCGTACGACGAGAACGGCCAGCCGCTGGCCTCCACGCTGATGGACTACCTGATGCCGGGCGCGAGCGAGTCGCCGCCGATCCGGGTGCACCACTTCCAGACCGCCTCGCCGTACACGAAGTTCGGCATCAAGGGCATGGGCGAGGGCGGGGCGATCGCCCCCCCGGCGGCGATCTTCAACGCGGTCAACGACGCGCTGCGAGGCCTCGGTGCCGAGGTGTCGCGCACGCCACTCTCGCCCGAACGGGTGCTCGCGGCGCTGGCCCAGGCGCGCGGGCGCGCGACCCCGGCATCGCTGTCCCCGTCGGTGCCGGTGGCCACGCCATGAAGCCCGCGCCCTTCGGTTTCCAGCGCGCCGCGCAGGTGGACGACGCGGTGCGCGCCTTGGTCGCCGGCGAGGGGGCCGCCAAGCTCACCGCGGGCGGCCAATCGCTCGGTCCGATGCTCAACCTTCGTCTCGCACGGCCCTCCCTGCTGATCGACGTGTCGCGCATCGATTCGCTGGGCCGGCTCGAGGAGGACGCCGACGGCGTGCGGATCGGTGCCGCGGTCACCCATGCCCGCATCGAGGATTGGCGCGCCCCGTCGCCGCTGGCCCGGCTGCTCGCGGACGTCGCCCGTGCGATCGCCTACCGCGCGGTCCGAACCCGCGGCACGGTGGGCGGCAGCCTCGCGCACGCCGATCCGGCGGCCGACTGGCCGCTGGTGATGGCCACCTTGGGCGCCAGCCTGCGCCTTGTCGGGCCGCGCGGTGAGCGGATGGTCGCGGCCGACCGCTTCGCGAGCGCGGCCTACGCCACCGACCTCGCGCCCGACGAGGTTCTCGTCGAGGTGAGGGTTCCCCCGCTGGCCGCCGATGCGCGCTGGGCCTATCGGAAGTTCTGCCGCAAGCCCGGCGAGTTCGCGTTGGCCCAGGCGGCCTGTCTGTTCGAGCCCTCGCGGGGCCGGGCACGGGTCTTTCTCGGTGCGCCGGCGGCGGCCCCCACCGAACTGCCGGCACTCGCGCAGCGGATCGCGGGCGGCTCGGCCGCGGAGCGCGCGCTCGATCGGCTCGCCGCCGAGGTCGACAGGGTGCTGCCCGGCGTGGCGGCGGATCGGCGGCAGATCGCCGCCGTGATGCTCCAGCGGGCGCTCGAGGAGGTGTACGCATGACCCAGGCCGTGTCTGGCATCGGGCCGTCGGCGGCCGACGCCTCGTCCGCGCTGTCGTTCACGCTGAACGGCCGCGCCGTGCAGGCGTTCGTCGAACCGCGGACCAGTCTCGCCGATTTCCTGCGGGATGAACGCCACCTCACTGGCACGCACGTCTCCTGCGAGCAGGGGGTGTGCGGCGCGTGCACCGTGCTGCTCGACGATCAACCGGTGCGCGCCTGCATCACCTGGGCGCTGGCCTGCGAGGGGCGTGCGGTGCGCACGATCGAGGGCCTGGACGACGACCCGACGACCGAGCGATTGCGGGCGGCGTTCCATCGCGAGCACGCGCTGCAATGCGGCTTCTGCACGCCCGGGATGCTGATCACCGCGCGCGACATGGTCTGTCGCGGTGTTCCCGACGACGAAGCGAAGGTTCGCGAGGCGCTCGCGGGGAATCTGTGCCGGTGCACCGGGTACTCGGGCATCGTTCGTGCGGTCCGCTCGGTGCTGCTCGAAGGGCCGGCCGGGTGCGAGGGAGCCCCCCCGGCCTCGGCGGCCGTGGCGTCGCGCCCGGCGGGAATGCCGGCGACCCGGCCGACCATGCCCGCGGTGTCCGGTGCGGCGTCCGCGGCGGCGCCGAAGGCCACGACGGCACCGACAGCCCCGGCGGCTGGCGCACCTTCCGGCACCGAGATCACCGAGACGATCGAGGTCCAGGGTGTCGACGCTGCGCGCCTGTGGGCGCTGCTGGGCGACGTGAAGGCCTGCGCCGGCTGCCTGCCGGGCGCGAGCATCGAGCGCTTCGACGGGCGCCAGCTCGCCGGCGCGGTGCGCGTCGCCTTCGGGCCGGTGAGCGCGCGGTTCGCCGGTGAAGGCAGCGTGGTCCGCGACGACGCCGGGCGGCGCACGACGATCGAGGGCAGCGGCCAGGATCCCTTGTCGAAGACCCGGGTGCGGGCGACGATCGTCTACCGTGTCGACGCCTTACCCGGGCGGGCCGATGCCGCCCGACTGACGGTGAGTCTGGACCCGGTGATCCAGGGGCCGCTGGCGCAGTTCTCCCGCGGCGATCTGATGCGATCGATGGTCACGCAGCTGCTGCGCCAGTTCGGTCGCAATCTCGAAGCCCTCGCGGCCGGCCAGCCGGCGGCGAGCGCCTCCGCCGCGCGTGCGTCCCTGGGCCTGGGGGCCTTGTTGGTCGGCTGGCTGCGCGAGCGCCTGCGCGCGCTGTTCGGCGGCCCGCGGAATCGGCCGTGACCCGCGCGTCCACCTTGCGTGAGCACACCTCGCTGTGGTCCCGCCCGGGCTTCCTGGTGCGGCGGCTGCACCAGATCCACGTGGCGATGTTCATGGAGGAACTCGCCGAGGACCAGGTCACGCCGATCCAGTACGGCCTGATGAGCATCCTGGTCGACAAGCCGGGCCTGGACCAATTCTCGGTGGCCGAGGAACTGGGCATCGACCGGGCCAACGTCGCCGACGTGCTCAAGCGCCTGGAGTCTCGACGACTGGTGCTGCGGATCGTCGATCCGCACAACAAGCGGCGCAAGATCTGTCTGGCCACCCGCGAGGGCGAGGAGTTCGTCGAGAAGTACCGCCCGCGGATGCAGAACGCGCAGCAGCGTCTGCTCGCGCCCTTGTCGAGCACCGAGCGTGCGACCTTCCTCGAGCTGCTGTACAAGCTGATCGAGGCGAACAACGAGGCCGGTCGCGCCGCGCTGCGGCCATCGAAAGGGCTCGCGCCGCGGCGGCGCAAGGCACCGGTGGCCCGCTGATGCTCTGTATGCTGACGATGACGAACGGGACCCGGGCGCCAGGTCCGCTGCTCGCACTGACGCTTTCAGACGCAGACGGGCTCGATTGACGCTCGAAAACACCGTTCGTATACTGCCAATCACCATCCGCCAGCGCAGCCCCGGGGTCGACGTCGCGACCCGGGCCGCTGTCCCCCCAGCCCCGGCAAGGAGATCGCCATGGCCAATCTCGCCACCGAGTTCTGCGGTGTCCGCTTCAAGAACCCGGTCATCATCGCGTCGCTCGAGACCACCAACAGCCCGGAGGTGATCCGCGAGTGCGTCGACGCCGGCGCCGGCGGCATGATCATCAAGACGCTGACCGACATGGAGGACATGGCGCGTCTGACGCAGAACTCGAAGTACGCGATCCTCAACGAGCGCAACGAGACCATCAAGGGCAAGGTCAACAAGAACTTCGTGTTCTACAGCCGCTCGGGTTACTCGTCGATGCACTACCGCGACTGGGTGCCGCACCTGAAGGAACTGCAGAAGTACGCCGCCGATCGTGGCTCGCACCTGATCGGCAGCGCCGGGGGCAAGACGCTGCAGAGCTGGATCGACATCTGCCGCACGATCGAGGATTGC
>WBZM01000462.1_pt1 | contig 57570 bp, 51 predicted proteins | sample 5204271 | NCBI WGS metagenome assembly WBZM01 (sample SAMN12344346, study PRJNA552823) | activated sludge metagenome | biome: Activated sludge suspended growth; feature: Nitrification reactor; material: Wastewater; isolation source: activated sludge from nitrification reactor of wastewater... | reverse complement strand
GGCAAGAAGGACGACGGACTCAAGGCCCGGTCAAGCCTGCTGCTCTTCCTCACCCCGGTCACCTACGCGCTGCTCTTCTGGTGCCTGATGAACTGGGTCCTGCTGGGCAACCCGTTCGAATGGGTCACCGCCCAGAACGGAGTCATCCAGGTCAACACGACTGGTGTTCTGGATTCCCTCGGAACCGACTTTGGTGGCAGCATGGGGGATCTCTTCGAGGTCACGTTGGGAGTGGCCCCGCTGGCTTTCGTCGCCGCGATCATGCTGATCATTGGCTCGATAGCCAAGAAGGATGTGACCGGATGGGGCCTGCTCTTCGTCGGTCTATGCATCGCAGCTGCTCCGGTGATCCGCTCGGTCGGAGCCGATCAGGCGAACCTCTTCAATCTGGCCTACGGTCTTCCGCTGGCGGTGTTTGCGGTCGGGGCCGTCGCCTGGTTCGGAAAGGGCGCCTGGAGCCCGATCGCCGCGGCGATCATCGGGATCGGCCTGATTGCCGCCATTCCTCTTTCCTGGAACGCGATGCAGGACTACCGCTTCCAGAACCAGGCACAGGCCTTCACGCGCTGGGTCGAAGGCTGGAACTCCCAGGAGGGCAAGAGCTCGCTCGGTGACTACACCGTCGGCATTGATCCTGAACTGGCGATGGCCAACTACATCAACAACGAGATTCCCCAGAAATCAAGGTCGATCCTCGTTGACGAGAACTTCAGTTATGGCGTGATGATCACCTCCGGTCGTCCGGCCAACTTCTACGATCGCGCCGACGAGGGCGAGGATGACTGGCAGGCTGCCATCGACAATCCGTTCGGTGAGGTCAGCTACATGCTGATAACGGTCAGCCGTGCCGGTGACCAGATCGCCAAGAAGTGGCCCACCGCAGTCGAGGGAGGACAGGCCGGAATGAGGCCGATCTTCCGGACCGACCGGTACGTGCTGGTCCAGGTTTCAGAGACCGCGCCGCCCACCGGTGACCGGGACACGGACACCAACACCCCCAGCAACACGCCCAATCCGGTCACCCCGTCGTCGCCGATCAACCCGAACGGGCCCAGCCTGACCACGCCTTCACAGACCCAGACCGACGTCACCCCGACCTCGCCGGTGTCGCCGGCCCCCAATACCGTCGAGCCGAACGATGGAACCTCCTCCGCACCCGCCCTGGAGGGTGAATAGTGCCTGAAGGCAGGATGCCCCGCTGGGTCCTCGTGATCGGCCTCTCGGCGTTGCTCGGGTTGCTGGTTGCTGCCTGTGGGTCCAACGACGACGCGGGCAACAACGACACGAATACCGCGGCGAATGCGACTGGAGCCACGGGCGCTACGTCCGGGGGAGTCAATGCGACTACGGGGAGCACCGAACCTGGAACGGGCGCGGCGGTGACGGCCGGCACGGATCCGGTCGATTCCGGTCGACTCTTCTCGGCTGACAGTCCCTGGAACACCACTGTTGAGGGACTTCCCGTGGCGGAGAATTCCGACCGGATGCTCGAGCTCGCAACCGAGCGGAAAGCCGCCCGTGAAGAGCCGGGACAGGAAGGCGTGGTCACCTTCACTCGTCAGATCGTCAACGAAGGCCTGTTCATAAACTCGAAGGTCTGGGCCCCTCTGATCGTCGCCGCCAACACCCCGGGTTCGGTGGCAACCAAGTTCGTCTGTCGCCAGTCGAAGTGCAGCTCGCCCGACCCCAAGGTGCCGGAGACGTTGACGATTCCGGCCAACACCACGCCGGACCCCCGTTTCGACGGCTGGCTCAGCGTTATCGACCGCGAGAACGGCATGGGATATGACTTCTGGCGTGCCCGCCGCGAAGGTGACGGCACGATCTCCTACCAGTTCGGCAAGGCCTGGACCCTTGACGGACCGGGTTTCAGCAAGCCGGTGGGCATCGACCCCGAGCGCGCCGTTGGCGCCAGAGGATCCGGCCTGCCTCTCTTCGCCGGTGTAATCGGTCCGGTCGAACTTGAAGCCGGCCAGATCAACCACGCTCTTGCGATCTCGGTGCCTGGCATCGCCCGTCGTAACTTCGTCCAGCCCGCCTCGGTTACCGACGGTGTCGGCAAGGAAAAGTCGCTCCCGGCCGGGGCCCGACTCAGGCTCAGGGCCGACGTCACAGTGAACGAGAAGGCACTCCGCAGCCTCAAGGGCCAGCGCCGCCGTTCGGCCGACGCAATCCTGACCGCCCTCAGGACGTATGGCGCGATCGTGGTTGACCGGGCGGCCGTCCCCAGCCTTTACGCGCCCCTCGGGACCTCCTCGAAGATCCTGCGCGGCAGTGAGCTTTCATGGCTCAAGCTCAGCGACTTCGAAGTGATCACTCTGCCCCAGATCTACAAGGATCCGCCGCTCAGCAAGGTGGGCCTCGAAGGTCCCGAGACCGGCGGAGTAAACGAGCAGGTGCAGTCAGGTAGCGCCGCCGGAAACACCGTTGGAGGTGGACTGTGAGGCAGCCCATGAAGAAGAAGGCTGCGGCCCTCATTTCCGCCTCGGCCGTACTCGGTCTACTGGTGGCTGGCTGTGGCCTCAACCCGGATGACGCTCCGCCGTCTGCTGGCAGCAGCGGTGCCGGTGCAATCTACGTTCCACCGTCATCAGGCAAAACCCCGGTTGAGCGCGCCAAGCCCACGCCTCGCGAGGCCGGAACCATTCGCGTCGCAGGCAAGACCCAGGGTACTTTGACTCCGGACCTGATCAAGACCTACAACGCCACCGGCGGCACGGCGAACATCGTGGTGAGCGACAAGAACGAGAACCAGGCCTTCGAGCAGTTCTGCGCGGGGCAGGCTGACATCGTCGACTCCGCGCGTCCGATCTCCGAGGCCGAGTACCGGCAGTGCATCGCCAACGGCATCCAGCCGGTCCAGTTCCAGGTCGCTTCCGACGCGGCCGTCCTGGCGATCAAGAACGAGACCGACGTCGGCACCGACTGCCTCAGCTTCGAAGAGGTACGCGACATCTTCAGGGCAGGGTCGACCATCAACAGCTGGAGCCAGGTCGGTTACGGCCACGAACTCGGTGGAGACGCCAATGAACCCCGGATGAAGGTCGCTGGCCCGGACGAGGCCTCCAACGTGTTCGGCTTCTTCGGCCAGTACGTGCTCGGTGATCCCGAGCCGACCATCCTGGTCATGAGGAGCGACTATCAGGCCTACCCGACCGACGCCGGTGTTCGCCGCGCTGTGGTCGGTTCCAACAAGGACTTCAAGGCGGCAGAGCAGCTCGAGCGCTCGCGCCAGATCTACCAGGACATTCTCGACTCTCTCGCCGAGAATCGCCGGGCTGTTCGTGATGCCGAGGCCGAGGTCGCCAAGGGCATCGTCGACGAGCGTCCGCCGGCCGATCAGGCTCGTGACCGCGCCAAACTCGCCAAGGCTGAAGCCAACCTCCGCAACCTCGAGAAGTCGCTGGCACCAGCCCGCCGGTACTTCCAGCAGAACCGGGCCGCGCTTCGCCGTCTCGAAGAGGTCCGGGGGACAATGGGACTCTTCCGTTTCTCTTACTACGAGGCCTTCGAAGAGCAGCTGCGTCCGATGGAGGTGAGCGCCTCCAATGACTTCGCCAAGCCCGAGTGCGTCTTCCCCTCGCAGGCGACCGTCACCAACGCGACCTACCCGCTGGCCCGTCAGCTCCTGCTGACGGTCAACTACCGAAACATGAAGGACCCGGACATCAACGAATTCCTGGTCCAGAGCCTTTCCCGCTCCCAGCGGCTGGCCGAGGATGCCGCGCTGGTTCCCCTGCCGGACGAGACCCAGGCCACCGAACTCGCATGGCTCAACGGCACCAGCGAACCGGACATCATCTTCTACCAGTCCGGTGCTGCCCCAGAGGTCGGAACGAACCAGTCCGCCAGTGGCGAGTAGCCGCCAAGCCGTCATTTACCCTTAATCTGGCCGCTACTTGGCCTTGAAAGTCGGTTTAACGGGGGGTGACATCATGTTTCCTGTGTTTCGGCGTCTAGCAACAGCTCTCGTTCTTCTCGGTCTGGGTTTCGCACTGGCCGCGATGCCGGCTGCCTCAAACGGCGCCAAGCGGCAGGGCCCCTGCTCGACACTGCCCATCAACATCAAGATGAGCACTCATGATCCGACAGGCCTGCTAGAGGACGGCTACGCCTGGATCTACGTGAATCCGAAGGGCAAGATCCGCTCGGCGATGGTCCGGGTGATGCGCGGAAACAGAACTTACGCTCGCGGGCGGATCGTCGGTCGGATGGCCTCTGGCAGGACCACGCTCGTGAGGATGCATGTGAATCAGCGCATGCTCTCGGGCAAGTACCGGATCAAGGTGACCGCCGGCAAGCCCGGAAAGTGTGGCCACCGGGTCAGCAAGTCGAGACCTTGGCGCTTCACCAGTCCGAGCCTCGGGCTCAAGGCGATTCCCGTCAGCACAAGGATTGGTGACAACGTCGATGTGGTCCGCTTCGCCCTGAGGCCGGTCCGCCGCACCAAGGTCGGTCGCACCAGGGTCTCCCTGATCGGTCCGGGCGGTGGCGTGATAAGCCAGCAGGTGATCAACTCGATCGGCAACAAGCAGATCCTGGCCGAGCTTCCGATCAAAGGCAAACTGAAGGCTGCCAAGTACAGCGTCCGACTCAGCGGACAGGACCTGGCAACCGGCAACTACCGCGTGTCGAGCCAGTCGTGGCGATTCGGGAAGGGCGGCGGAGGCGCCAAGCCGGTGCCGACCACAGGTCAGCTCACCCAGAAGATCGCGGTTGACTGGACCAACGGCAAGTGGGAAGAGCGCCAGGTGGGCGGATTCATCGCCCCCGGCATCGGATACGGCGAGGTCGTCTGCAGCCCATACCAGCAATGGGTGCGCTTCTACCCCTCGGATGCCGGTCGCGAGAGCGCAATGATGACCTGGACCTACAAGAACTGGGACTTCAACAAGGGCTGGGAAAAGTCCGTGCGGGAAGCCAAATACTCGGAAGGAACCGGTCCCGACTTCCGCGAAGGCATGAACAAGTTCGGCCCGACCGAAAAGCACTCAACCGGCACTTTCCAGGGAATCATCTCCGACCGTGGCCCGATCGACGGCCCCGGCGGAGTGGCCCTTGCGCCCCCGACTACTTTCGACCTGGACTGGGTCTGGGACTTCAACAAGGAAGGCAGCTCCTACTGCCATGTGAAGGCGACTTTCAGGACCCAGACCGATCAGCTGACCGACCCTCTGGCCCGTTCCGTCCAGATCGTCTGGCGTGGCGATGCCAACGCGACCCCGGCGAACACGGTCAGTGACGTCGACTTCCCCGGTCTCGGAAAGGTCCAGGCGATCTGCCAGGGCGGACCCAACGGATACCGTCGCCTGATCGTCGATTCAGCGATCGGGGGGAGCGTCTACACGCGCGAGGGTTCCGAGGACTACAAGGTCAGCCAGGCGAACGGTCCGCTGGTCATGAGGCTGCCGAACAACGGAATGCTTTTCGTCCAGATGGACAACGGTGACCGCATTCTGGTCTCGTCCCGCTGGAAGGTGAACGACCCGGTTGCCTCGAACAACTGGTGCGTCGTTTCCGCCCAGGTCTACAGCCCTTCATAAACCTCGCTGCAGCGGGTTAGAATGCCCGCGTGGGCACAGATGCCGGAAAGACGGATGCCGCAGCAGTCGATGACCTTCGCGCCTCGGTGGGCCGGGTCAGCCTCGAAGTCCAGGCGCTGGCTGACCGCGTCCAGGAACTGATCGACGCGGTCGAGGCATTGGCCCCCGGGGGCAAGGCGGAACGCCCGGTGCCAGCCGCGTCTCCCGCCAGTGGCGAGATCGGAGTTAGCGTCTCCCCTTTGCCGGAGCTGGCGATGGCCGCTGTCGCCGAAACCGCACTCCGAGGCCTTCCCTCGGTGCGGAAGGTGGTCTCGGTAGAGCGTTCAAACAATCAGGCCACATTCGTGCTTGAAATCGAGGACGACACAGAGCTCGTCAGCGAGATGCGCCGGGCCATGCCGGTTCCGATCACCGTCGACACGGCCCCCGACGGATCCCTGAAGGTGGTTCTGGAGTGGGCCTGGGGAAGGTCCGCCGCCAGCGCCGGCTGAGCTGATGCGAGTTGGCTGAACGCATCCCGCGGGACCAGAGCCTGAGCCGAATCCACGGCTCAAGCGCACTCTTCGCTGCCGCATACGGCAACGTCGGCTCCTCGATCTACTACGCGCTCGGGGTCACTGCCGCCTTCGCTTTGGGGCTGACTCCGGTCGCCTTCATGATCGCGGGACTCATCTTCATCTGCACCGCGGCCACCTATGCCGAGGCGACCGTGATGTACCCGGAGGCCGGGGGATCCTCGTCGTTCGGGCGACATGCCTTCAACGAACTGGTCAGCTTCATCGCCGCCTGGGCGCAGATGCTGAATTACACGATCACGGTCGCCATCTCGGCCTACTTCGTGCCGCATTACCTGGCCGTCTTCTGGGAACCGCTCGGTTACGCTCCGGGCGACATCATCGGTGGCGCCGCGGTGATCGTCTTTCTTGCCTGGCTGAACATTCGCGGAGGCCAGGAATCGGCGCGGCTCAACATCATTCTCGCCGTCGCTGACCTCGCCACCCAGGTGATCCTCGTCCTGATCGGCATGTTCCTCGTCTTCAACAGCGAGATCCTGATCGAGAACGTGAACCTCGGGGTTGCCCCCACCTGGCCCGATTTCGCTCTCGGTATAGCGGTCGGAATGATCGCCTACACCGGCATCGAGACGATTTCCAACATGTCGGAGGAAGCCAAGGATGCCGCCAAGTCAGTGCCGCAAGGGGTGGCGCTGGTGGTGATCGCGGTACTTGCGCTTTATCTCTTCATCCCGATCGTCGCTCTTTCGGCGATGCCAGTAGAACTGAACCAGGCCGGCGAGTACGTGACCGAGCTGGGGACCACCTACGCCGACGACCCGATCCTGGGGATAGTCGAGAACCTGGACCTGTCGAGTGGCCTGACGGACATTCTCAAGATCTACGTCGGCATTCTGGCCGCCGTGATTCTCGTAATCGCGACCAATGCGGGACTGATCGGAGTCTCCCGCCTCAGTTACTCGATGGGTCAGTACAGACAGTTGCCCGAAGCAATCCGCCAGATCCATCCGACCTACCGGACTCCCTACATTTCGATCATCTTCTTCGCGATTCTCGCGATCGTGACCCTCTTGCCGGGACAGGCCGCGTTCCTGGCCACGATGTACTCGTTTGGCGCGATGCTCTCCTTCACGATCGCTCACGCGGCGGTCATACGGCTACGGCAAAAGATGCCCGATGCCAAGAGGGAATGGAAACCTCGCGGTAACTTCAAGGTGAGGGGGATATTGATCCCGATCACCGCGGTCCTTGGTGGTCTCGGCACCTTCCTCGCATGGCTCGTCGTCATGGCCCTCAACCCGGCGACCCTCGCGGTCGGGTCACTCTGGCTTCTGATCGGGCTTGCCGGTTACGTCCTCTATCGAAGGCATCAGGAACTGCCCCTGACCGGAACCGTCAAAGTGCTGCTCCCCGAGCCGCTTGGGGTCGAAGAGATCGAGTACAAGTCAGTGATCGTCGCTTTCCCGGCCGACCAGCCGTTCTCCGAGGACGTTATGGCCACTGCCGCGAAACTGACCTCCGACCGGCGCCGCGGTATTCACATCACGGCTTTGCTGACCGTGCCGACCCACTTGCCTCTCGAAAGCTCGATGGTCGAAGAAGAGAAGAAGGCCCAGGAGAAGATCGAACGGGCGAAACTGATCGCGGGACTCAGGGTTTCCGGCAGCGTCGAGAGAGTCAGACCGGGACAGGAGGGTTACTTCCTGGCCCGCCAGGCGACTACCTCCAAAGCTGCCGCAATCGTTATCGGTCTCCGTTCGCGGGGCGGCATTCCCCAGTACAGCAAGACCCTCGAGACGGTCATGCGTGAGCGACCCTGCCGTGTAATTGTTGTCACGGAAGACCCGTCAGCGACCAATGGAGCCGGCCGGGAGCCGGTGAACGCGTGAAGTCGGGCGGAGCCTACGACCGTTCGGTCAAGGCGATTTCAGGCGTATATGGCGTTATCGGTGTCGTGATCCTTGTCCTCACGATTGTTCAGGGAGGGGGCCCGACTTCGGTCGGCTTCCTGATCGGCCTGGCTTTCATTGCCGTCGGGGTCGGCCGGTACCTGATTCAGCGAAAGATCGCGAACGGGCCTCCCGAATGAAGATGAAGGACGTCAGGCTCTCGGAGAAGGCGACCCAATCGGGTGCGCTCTGGCTGCTCATCGTCACCTATGCCGCAGTCGGCTTCTCCATCTATTTCGCGCTGGGCGTAGTCGCCAAGAAGGGGCTGGGCCTCACCCCGCTGATATTCGTGGCGACCGGCCTCCTTTTCGTGATCACGATCTTCACCTATTTCGAAGGCAGCGCCATGTTGAAGGAGAGGGGGGGTTCATCCTCCTACGCCCGCCATGCCTTCAATGAGCTGGTCGCCTTTGTTGCAGGGTGGGTGATCCTGCTCGATTACCTGATCGTGATCGCGCTGGCCGTGCTGTCGGTACCGCATTACCTGAGGCCGATCACCGGAGACCTGGACGGAACGATCTGGCTGCCGGCCGTGATCGCCGCAGTGGTCCTGTACATAACGGTCCTGAACACGCTGGACATACCGGCCCGAAGGCGACCCCGGTTCTTGCTCGCCCTTGCAGGCATCGACCTCCTGACCCAGATCCTGGTCATAGGAATCGGTCTTTTTGTGGTCATGGATCCGGAGAGCCTGACCCGTCACGTCGAGTTGTTCACCAGCCCGGGGGTGACTGACGTGATTTACGCGGCGGTACTCGCGATGCTTGCCTACGCGGGCATCGAGGCCGTCTCCAATCTCGCTCCCGATCTCGATCTGAACCCCCGCCAGTTCACGAGGGTTGTGACGAGGGTGGTCTGGATCGTGCCGCTTCTTTACGCGCTGATGGCGGCCGTTGCCTTGATGGCCGTCCCGGTCTACATCGGGCCGGACGGACCGGTGACCGATCTGGGCACGATCTATATCGAGGCACCGGTACTGGGGGTGGTCGAGGCCTTCGATCCCGGCTGGCTTTCCGACGGCCTTCAGTGGATCGTCGCGATAGTCGCCGCAGCCACCCTGATCTGGGCGGCCAACACGGCGATGCTGGGAGTTTCCAGGCACACCTACACGCTGGCAGTTAACCGCCAGATACCAAGTTGGCTCGGTCAGCTCGGACGACGCTACGAAGTCCCCTACAAGGCGATCATCCTCTGCGCCCTCGCCGTTTTCGGACTGGCCCTGATCGGCGACTTCGAGATGCTCGCCGGCATCTACGCATTCGGAGCCACCCTGGCCCTGACCATCGCCCATCTCTCGGTGCTGAAGCTGCGCAGGACCATGCCCGATGCTGAGCGGCCGTTCAAAGCACCGCTCAACTTCTCGTTCGGAGGTGTTCAGCGTCCCCTGACTGCCGTTATCGGTGCGGTGCTCAGCAGCCTCGCCCTGGTTTCGGTTCTGCTCTTCCACGACTCCGCGCGGTGGGTTGGCCTCGGGTGGCTGGCGGTCGGTCTGATCGGCTACGTGATCTACCGACGGGTGATCGAACAGATCAGCCTGACCCGCCAGGTCACGGTAGAGGCGCGGGCCCTGACCAGGCCAAGGGTCTCGATCGACTTCCACAACATCCTTGTGCCGATCTTCGGTACCCGGATCGACGATGACATTGTCTCGACCGCCGGCAGGATGGCTGCGGAAGGGGATCCCGAGGAGACCGATGCGCAGGCGGTTCTCACCCTGCTCTACCTAATCGAAATTCCGCTTGCCAGAGCCATAAAGGACCCGCTCCCCGAGGAGGTTGCCGACGAGGCCCAGCGGGTCACGAAGCGCGCCCGCGAGGTCGCAGACGAGTACGACGGGGTGGATGTGAGGGTCGAGATCGAACGGGTGAGGCGCAAGGGGACGGGCATTGTCTTTGCGGCCCGCCGGCTCGGGGTGGATGCGATCGTGATGGGCGCCGAGCCGCCCAGCCCGATCAAGGGTGGCGCGAAACTGGGAGGGATCGGCGACTACAGGCCCGAGGAGATCGGACCGGTCACCGCCTATGTCCTCAAGCGTGCCCCCTGCAGGGTTCTTCTGACCGCGCCGCGGAGCGAGTGAGCGGACAGCCAATGTCAACTAGGATGGCCAAATGTTTTTGCTAATCGTGGGTTGCGGCCGAGTGGGTTCAAACCTGGCTCGTTCGATGCTGGCCGAAGGCCACACCGTTTCCTGTCTCGATCAGGATCCCGAGTCGCACGCCCGGCTCGAGGTCGGTCTCGACTGCTCCTGGGAGGAGGCCGGTGGCCAGTTCACCGTCGGAACCGCCCTCGAAACCCAGGCCCTCGAGGAAGCCGGAATCCAGGACGCCGATGCATTTGTCGCAGCCACGAACGGTGACAATACGAACATCGTCATCGCTCAGATCGCGCAGCGCCGCTACAACGTGGACACGGTGATCGCCCGCATCCTCGACCCGCTCCGGGCCGAGTGGTACCGGGAACAGGGCCTCCGAACAATCTGCCCGACCAAGGTCGCGATCGAGATGCTCGAGGAGAAGCTTCGCGGGGTCGGCGAAACTTCCGGATCGCCGGCGACTTCAGGCGGAGGTGCGGGCTAGATGTATGTGATCGTCGCCGGAGCCGGGAAGGTTGGCGTCAACCTGACCCGCGAACTGCTTGAGCAGGGCCACGAGGTGACCCTGATCGAGAATCGGCGCCAGCGCTACCTGGGCGTGGAGCAGCTGCTCGAACACAACGTCCTTTACGGGGACGCTTCAGAACTCTGGGTACTTGAGAGGGCGGGAATCGAAAGGGCAGACATGGTCATCGCCGTCACCGGAGACGACGAGGACAACATCCTGATCTGCCAGGTGGCAAAGGAGAAGTACGGGATCGATCGGATAATTGCCAGGGTCAACAACCCGAGCAACCGTGCGCATTTCGATCTGCTGGGAATTAAGCCGGTGGTTTCGGCAACCGAACTGATCCTGCGTCTTCTCGAGCATGAGGTCCCGCATCACAACCTGGTACACCTGCTTGACCTTGAGGAAGAGGAGATCGAGATCATCGAGATCCGGCTCGGTGCCAAGTCCCCGGTCGTGGGGAGGACGGTCGGGGAACTCAACACCCCGGACAACACCCTGGTCATCGCGGTAATCCGGGACGGCAGGGGAATGGTCCCCAATGCGAGCACCGTCTTCGAGGAAGGCGATGACATTCTCGCGGTCCTCGACCCTCAAAGGGAAGAGGAACTGAAGGCGCTTTTCACGGTCTCCTGAGCAGGGCCATGAAAAAGTCCGGTCAGAGACCGGGCTGAAGGCTGCGGGGCAGGGACTCGAACCCCGATTTCACGGACCAGAACCGCACGAATTACCATTATTCTACCCCGCAGCGGGTGACCGGAAGGATAACGACGAAGGCAGCCTGATGCACCTTCCCCCGCTCCGGTCCGTCCAGGGCCGACCGGGCCTTCTGTTACCTTGATTCACGTGCCCTCCATCAGTTTGAAGCTCCGGCGGACGGCCGGTGTTGCCTTTGCTGTTGCCGCTCTAGGCATGGGCGTTGTTGCCTGTGGGGGCGGTGATGACGAGGAGACGCCGGCGCCAGTCACGGCTACGACGACCGAAGAGACAGTCACCCTGACTACGGATGAATTGATCAGTCAGGGAGACGCGATCTGCGCCGAGGCGAACTCAGCCCTTGGTTCGATCGAAGCCTCGACTGCCGACGACACGACCAAGTCCAATCAGGTCTCGGACATCTACGACGGTATCGCCCAACAGTTGGGCGAGCTGGGCACTCCGTCTGACGGGGAGCCGCCTAGCGACGTGATCGCGGCGGCCCAGGAGCTCGCCGACGGAACCGGTGACAGCACCTCGTTCCAGACTGCAGCCAGCGAGTACGGCTTCACCGATTGCGCCGAAGCACCGGAGGCGGTCACCTACTCGACCGATTCGACCGCCACCGACAGCTCGACCGGTACCGATTCGACCGACACCTACGTACCACCGGCCACCGATTCCACCGACACCTACGTACCGCCCACCACCACTGCGCCTCCGACGACGGGTGGTGGCGTCGCCCCGACCACGCCCGACACCGGAGGGTCATCAACCGGGGGCAGTTCGGGCGGCAGCTCTTCCGGCGGCATCGGTCCCGGCTGATCACCGGTCAGCCCGGGGCGGCGAACCACCCCGGGCAATGACCGGCAACTGAAGGCTTCGCCCTACGGGCGAGTGAGGTCCGAGGCCATCTCCTCGAAGACCTCGACGTAGCGGTCCACGGCTTCATCCGTGTGGGTGACCGAGAGAGTCCATTCCTCTTCGCGGCCGGGGGTCATGAAGATTCCCCGGTTCATGTTGAACAGCCAGGCCAGTTCGCTCAGCTCGGCGTCCTGGTTGGCCTTGAAGGTCTCGTAGTCGTTTACGTGCTCGGTCGAGAAGGTGACGCAGCCCTTGGAGCCGATACCGACCGTGTATCCGGGCAGGTTGTACTTGTCGACCACTTCGTTGCATCCAGCCAGGATGCGGTCATTCAGGTGATCGAGGGTCTTGTAGGCCTCCGCTGTCATCACCTGTTCGAGGTTGGCCCGGGCGGCCGCCATGCAGAGCGGATTTCCGTTGTAGGTGCCAACCTGGTAGACGGATCCATCTTCGACGCAGGCCATTACCTCTTCGTTGCCGCCGATCGCGCCGACCGGGAAGCCTCCGCCGAGTGCCTTGGCCAGGGTGACCATGTCCGGCATCACACCGAACTTCTCCACTGCTCCACCGGGGGCGATGGTGATGCCTGTCTTCACCTCGTCGAAGATCAGGACGACGCCGTGGCGGGAAGTGATCTCGCGTACCTCTTCGAGGTAGCCATCCTCCGGCAGGACGACGCCGAGGTTCATCATGGCTGCTTCCATGATCACGCAGGCAGGCAGGCGGCCTTCCTCCTTCATCTTCAGCATTCGGCGCTCCATGGCGCCGGCGTCGTTGAAGGGAACTGCAACGACCTGGTCGACGGTGGCCTGCGGGATTCCGGCACCGTAGGGGAGGGAGGCCAGGTTCTCGTGGTCGCCGATCTGGTCGTACTCGACACCGATCGAGACCATGACCGTGTCGTGATGGCCGTGGTAGGAGCCGAAGATCTTCATCACGTCATCGCGGCCGGTGTGGCCACGGGCAATCCTGATCGCATCCATCGTCGCTTCGGAGCCGGAGTTCGTGTACCTCCACTTGGGGAGGCCCCAGCGGGCGGCGAGGTCGTTGCCGACCGCGATCGCATCCTCGGTCGGCGCCGCGAAGTGGGTGCCCTTCTGGTACCGGGCCTGGACAGCCTCGCCGATCAGCGGGTTGGCGTGGCCCTGGACCATCGAGCCGAAGCCGTTGTGGAAGTCGTACATCTCGTTGCCATCTACATCCCATACCTTCGGCCCGACACCTGACTCCATGTAGATCGGCCACGGTTCGCGCAGCTGGTAGGAGGAGGCGACTCCGCCCGAGAGGTGCTTGCTCGCACGTTCGAAAGTCTCTTTCGACTTCTGGGTGTTGGCGTTGAGTCGCTCTTCCTCGCGGAGCGTCAACTCCTTGATCCTGGTGCGGTCAAGCTGGATGGCGGTGGTGTTCATGCGGCTTCTCCTGACGTGTCTGGTCGGCCTGGTCTCCGTTCGGCTTCCCGGTTGCTCATGTAAAGGTATCGCTCCACCGGTTAGGGTAAGGGCTCAATTCCTACGTAGGGGGGACGAAGTGGCTCATTCTGGTCTGTTGAAGGTGCGGGGAATCTCTGGGGCGGCGGTCGGATTGATCATCGCCCTGGTGCTCGGGTTGGCCCTGGCCGGGTCGATGATCGGCGCGCCGGAAGCGGGGGCGGCAAAGCTGACCGCCTGCGTGAACAAGAAGACCGGGGCGATGCGCCTGGTCTCCGGCAAGAAGGCAAAGAAGAAGTGCCCGAAGGGCTGGCGCAAGGTCACCTGGGAGAAGGACAAGGGCCGGAATGGCCTGCAGGTTGTCTCCGCGGACGGCAAAGTCGTGGGCATCCTGGTCGGAATGAGCCCCATCGGAACCGGCGTCAATGCCTACACCGTTCTTCGTAACGGGGGCATTTACTCGTTTCTCGGTGGCGGTCAGCTCTATCCGACTTCCGCAATGGGTTCGCTGCCCGAATTCAAGACAGCCGATTGCTCCGGCCCCGCTTACATCGGCCTGGACGGAGCGGTACCTGCGGGTACTCTTGATTTCTACAAGGGGCTTTTCGGGGGTCCGTTCCGACTCATCTTCCGGACCCTCTCGCCGCTTGGCCTCGGCCCGGCTTCTTCCTGGAAGTTCCAGGGGGTTACCGAGGATGTGCTGGTCGATATTCCCCTCTACGAGCTCCAGTCCGACGGAACCTGCGACCCGAGCGATCCGACCTTCACTGGCACCCTGTTCCAGTTTGATTCCGAGGCCGCTCCACCGGATTTCAAGGGTCCCCTGAAGATCAGGTAATGAACGTCGCGATGGAGTCGGCTGGCTAACTGTCGCCGGCCGGCTCCGTCCACGAGCTGTACAGCTTCGCGTAGCGGCCACCGGCGGCGAGCAGCTCGTCGTGGCTGCCGCTTTCGGCGATCCTTCCTGCCTCGAGGACGATGATCCGGTCGGCGCGGCGGATGGTCGAAAGGCGGTGAGCAATCACCACGGCTGTTCGTCCCTCCAGCACACCGTCCAGGGCCTGTTCGATGACCCTTTCGGTGCGGGTGTCAACGGCAGAGGTTGCCTCGTCGAGGATGAGGATCCTCGGTTCGGCCAGAATCACCCGCGCAAAGGCGACCAGCTGACGCTGGCCCGAGGAAAGCTGGACTCCGCGCTCTCCGACCTCGGTCTCGAGTCCGTCGCTGAGGCGCTCGATGAACGGGGTCGCACCTACCGCGTCGGCCGCGGCCGCGATCTCTGTGATGTCGGCATCAGGACGGCCGAAGGCGATGTTCTCCGCGATTGAACCCGAGAAAAGGAAACCCTCCTGCGGGACGATGCCCATCTGGCTCCTGAGCGACCGCTGCCGGTAATCAGACAGAGGCCTTCCGTCAATCAGGATTCGCCCCATCTGGGGATCGTGGAATCTCGTGATCAGCTTGGCCAAAGTCGACTTCCCCGCTCCGGTGCTGCCGACCAGGGCGACCGTCTCTCCCGGCTCAATCTCGAAATCGATCTCCTCGACCGCCCAACGGGGCACTGCAGCACCCTCCTCGACCGGGATCTCTCCCGATTCGGCCCGGACTTCGGGATCGTCGTAACTGAAGGAGACCTGGTCGAAGGTGATCCTGCCTTCCAGCCTCGGCGGGTCGATCGCATCGGGCGAGTCGACGATCTCGGCTTCGGTGTCGAGCAGGGTGAAGATCTTGTCGAGCGCCGCCATGCCCTGCTGGTAGGTGGCGTATAGCTGCGCCAGCTGCTGGATCGGGTCGAAGAAGAGCTGGAGGTAGCCGACGAAGGAGATGACTACGCCGATCATGATGTTGCCTTCGACCACTTGCCATCCGCCGAAAAGCAGGATCGCGGCGGTACCGACGGCGGTCAGGAGCTCCGTCGCCGGGAAGTAGCTCGCGTTGAGGTAGACGGTCGCCATGTTCGCCTTGCGGTTGGCCTCGTTGAGCTCGGTCATGCGGGTGACGTGACGCTCCTCCTGGCCGAAAGCCCTGACCACCCTGACGCCGCTCAGCGTTTCCTGAAGGTGGGAGGTGACCTGTGCGATCCGCTCCCGCGTCTCCCTGAAAGCTCCGGCCGAGTAGCGGCGAAAGACGAGGCTGGTCACGAGCAGCAGGGGCAGGACGGCGAATGTGACGAGGGCCAGGCGCCAGTCGAGGAGCAGCAGGATCGCGACGACCCCGACCAGGGTCAGCATGTTCGCGAACAGGGTCACGATTCCCTCGCTGATCAGCTGGTTCAGCGCTTCGATGTCATTGGTCATGCGGGAGATCAGGGTGCCGGGACGGTTCCGGTTGAAGAACCCGATCGACATCCGCTGGACATGCTTGAAGACCTGTTCGCGGAGGTCCTGAAGCACCCGGATTCCGACCCAGCCGACCAGCCAGGTCTGCAGCCATGACGTGACCGCGTTGATCACGATGGCCACCACGAAAAGGGCAACCGTCACGTCAAGTGCGGAGATGTTCCCGGCCTCGATACCGGAGTCAATCGCCCGGCCAGCCAGGTACGGAGGAGCTAGGGCGCTGGCGGTAGAGGCGATTACGGCAAGCGCCATGAAGATGATCCGGGTGCGGTATGGCCGGAGCAGGCCCAGGGTCCAGCGGATCTTTCGGCCACGGCCCATCACGATCTCCCGATGCTCGCCACCGGAACGGAGCCCTTCGGATTTCGCGCGGCGAAGCCTCATGCCAGGACCTCCTCGTCTTCCGGCACAAAGAGCGGGTCTTCACCCGCTCCGCCGGTCAGGTCACGGAAGAGGGCTGATCTGGCTGTCAGCTCGTCGATAGAACCCTGGTCAACGACCCTTCCCTGATCGATCAGGATCACACTGTCGGCCAGGGAGATGGTCGAGAGCCTGTGGCCGATCACGAAGGTCGTCCGACCACTCATCGCTTCGGCCAGTCCGGCCCGGATCTCCTGCTCGGTGGTAGCGTCAAGGGAGGAGGTCGCGTCGTCGAGAATCAGGATCCTGGGGTCGGCAAGCAGGGCACGGGCGATTGCGATCCGCTGGCGCTGGCCGCCGGAGAGGGTGAGGCCTCGTTCCCCGACCACCGTGTCGTAGCCGTCAAGCAGCGCCTCGATGAACTCCGAGGCTTGGGCCAGTCGAGCGGCCCTCTCGATCTCCTCCTGGCTGGCGCCGGCGCGGGCGTAGGAGATGTTGGTGGCGATCGTGTCGCTGAACAGGAAGCTGTCATCGGACACGTAGGCGATCTGGTGGCGCAGGGAGGGCAGATCGACATCCCGCAAATCGACCCCGTCTATCGAAACGCTTCCTTCGGTCGGGTCATAGAGCCTCGCGAGCAGGGCGGCGAGGCTGGTCTTGCCTGATCCGGACGGTCCGACGAGAGCCACCTTCGCTCCGGCCGGCACATCCAGGTCGACCCCGACCAGTGCGTCAGGGGCTTCCGGCCCGTAGCTGAGGGAGACAGCGTCGAATTTGACCGCACCGCCGCCCTCTGGCAGGGGCCGGGCGTTAGGCTTCGAAACCAGTTGGGGTTCGCGGTCGAGGACTTCGAACAGGCGATTTCCGGCAGCTATGGCCCGCTGGCCCATCCCCAGGGCCATGCCGATCGAACGGAGGGGTCCGGCGAGCATCAGGGCGTAGGTGTAGAAGGCGGTGAATTCACCGAGGTCGATACTGCCGTTCAGTACGAGGTGGCCGCCAACGAGGAGGACGAGAGCGGTGCCAATCTGGGGCAGGGCGCCGATCAGGGGGCTGAAGAAGGCCTGGATCCGGGTCGAGCGGATGCTCTGGTCAAAGAGACGGTCGACCGCGCCCTGGAACCGCTCGAACTGATGGTCCTCGCGGGCGAAAGCTTTGACCACCCGGATTCCGGTGACGCTCTCCTCGGCCTGCGCGGTCAGTTCGGCGACCCGCTGCTGAACTTCCTGCATCGCAGGACGCGACTGTCGTGTGTAGCGCAGCGCCGTGAAAACCATGATCGGTGCGGGCGCCAGTGCCATCAGCGCGAGCAAAGGGTTGATCACGACCATCACCGCGCCAGCCAGCAGCACCGTCAGCAAAGCCTGGCTGAAGAAGATCAGTCCGTACCCGAGAAAGAAACGAATCGCCTGGAGGTCGACCGTTGCGCGGCTCATCAACTGACCCGTCTGGTTCCTGTCGAAGAAGCCCAGCTCCAGAATCATCAGGTGTTCGTACACCTCCTGCCTGAGGTCGAACTCGACTGCCAGCGAAACACGCCCGGCGACGATCCGCCGGATCACGGTCAGCCCGAGACGAAGGACGGCAGCCAGCAGAACCGCACCGACCAGCAGGAGAAGCTGCTGCGTGTCGGCGTCGTCAATGGCGTTGACAGAGAGTCCGACCAGCAAAGGGATGAGGACCGTCATGCCCATTGCCATCCAGGCGAAGACCATCGAACCCCAGAGGGTTCGACGATGGGGCCTGAGGAACCCCAGAAGTCTCCTGAAAGTCGGCATCCCTCTAACTATACAAAATGAAGTATTGGACTCTCCGCACGTTGAGGTTGAAAAACACGCCAGATAGCGCTCCGAGTTTCAACCTCATCGCGTTACGAACCTGGCGATCACATCGGACCGTCCCCTCTAGAGTGCCCGGCGTGGACAAGGCTGCCGTGAACCTCTTGATCTGCCCGCACTGCGGGGGCGACCTTCGCGAGAACGGCGCCTCCCTGATCTGTTCGAAGGGGCACACGGCGAACATCGCGAGGCAGGGCTACGTCAGTCTTCTCGGCCGCGATTCCGGCACCCATACGGCCGATTCCGCCGAAATGATCGCCGCCCGCGAGCGATTCCTGGACCGGGACCACTTCTCACCGCTCTTTGACGTGGTCCGCGATATGTCTGCCGGGGCCAGTGACGGTGCCGTACTCGATATCGGCTCGGGGACCGGCCATTACCTCGCGCTGGCCCTGGATGCCAACCCCGGGGTGCCGGGTATCGGGGTCGACAACTCGAAGTACGCCGCGCGGCGAACAGCCCGGTGTCACGAGCGGGCAACCGCCGTCGTCGCCGACATCTGGGATTCGATCCCGGTGAGAGATGAAGCAGCGACTTTGATGCTGAACGTGTTCGCTCCCCGCAACGGGGATGAGATGGAGCGCATCCTGGCGCCTGACGGCATCCTGATCGTCGTCACTCCGCAGTCCCGGCACTTGAACGAGCTAATCGACCGCTTCGGGATGGTCTCCGTGGACCCCGACAAGGAGGAGCGACTCGAACGGTCGCTGGGGGCGCTGGCGGAACTTTCGGAGTCACGTGAACTCGAGTGGACGATGGCCCTGGACAGGGAGTCGGTACGGGATCTGGTCGCAATGGGCCCGAGTGCTGGGAGAATGGCGTAGGATGATCTGGATGCAGCGATACAGGCACTGGACGAGGTGACGTCGGTTACGGCCGCGGTCACCGTCACAAAGACAAGCAGCGAAGGCAGCGAGGAGAGGGAATGAGCATCGACCGGAAGGGCGCCACTGATTTCACCAGGGAGGCGCATGTTCACAGCGTTCGCTGTCTCGACTTCGAAGACGAGACATCTTTCGAGGAGGCGTCGCGAGGGTTCATCGCGCCCAATCCCGAGGGGCAGGTCCTCGCCGAGGACGGTCAGTTCGTTTTCGACCCGGCAAGGATCTCGTCGTTTGCCAGCGGGCAGCCCGAGCCTCCGGAGACCGTTAATCCCAGCCTCTGGCGGAACGCCAGGCTGACCGCGGACGGTGGCCTCTTCGAAGTCTGCGACCGGATCTACCAGGTTCGCAACATGGACATCTCGAACATCACCTTCATCGAAGGTGACACCGGGGTGATCGTCGTTGACCCCCTGATCTCGGCCGAGGTCGCCCGCGCCGCACTGAATCTCTACTTCGAGCATCGCGGAGAGAAGCCCGTAGTTGCCGTGATTCATTCGCACAGCCATGTCGACCACTTCGGGGGAGTGCGCGGGGTAGTAACCCAGGAAGAGGTCGACTCGGGGAAGGTCCCGATCATCGCCCCGGAGGGTTTCCTCGAGGCCGCGGTTTCCGAGAACGTGGCCGCCGGAAACGTGATGACCCGCCGGGCCATGTATCAGTTCGGGATCCTGCTTCCGCCCGACCCCCAGGGCACCGTTGGCTGTGGACTCGGCATCGGAACCTCGCTGGGAACGATCACCCTGATCCCGCCGACCGATTCGATCACCCGGACTGGCGAGACCCGCGAGATCGACGGGCTCACCTTCGAGTTCATGCTCACGCCGGACACCGAGGCACCGGCAGAGATGCACTGGTACATCCCGGAACTGCGAGCCCTGACAGCGGCCGAGAACTGCACCCACACGATGCACAACACCTATCCGATCCGGGGCGCCCAGGTCCGCGACCCGCTGGCCTGGTCGATGTACCTGAACGATACGATCGACCGCTGGGCCGAGGATGCCGACGTGCTCTACGCCATGCACCACTGGCCGGTCTGGGGCGGGGAGAGGGTCCGGGAGATGCTGGAGAAGGCCCGGGACGCATACCGGTTCATCCACGACGAGACCCTGCGGCTCGCCAACCACGGCCTCACCCCGCGAGAGATCGCCGAAGAGGTCGAGTTCCCCGACTCGCTGGCCAAGCACTGGTCGGTTCGCAGCTACTACGGCACGATCAGCCACAACGTCAAGGCGACCTACACCCGCTATCTCGGGTGGTACGACGGCAACCCTGCCAACCTCGAACCACTGGTTCCCGTTGAATCGGCCGCCCGTTACGTCGAGTTCATGGGCGGTGCCGAAAGCGTGCTCGAGAAGGCCCGCGAATCGTTCGAACGGGGCGAGTACCGCTGGGTCGCAGAGGTTGTCGGCCACGTCGTGTTCAACGACCCTGCCAATCAGGAAGCCCGCGAGCTGCAGGCTGACGCCTTCGAGCAGCTCGGCTACCAGAGTGAATCAACGACCTGGCGAAACGCTTACCTGATGGGAGCACAGGAGCTTCGGCACGGCACTCCCAGCTACCCGATCGGGAGCACCGCCAGCGTCGATGCCGTCAAGGCGATGACTTTGCCGATGATCTTCAACTTCTTCGCGATCAAGATCCACGGCGTGACGGCGGCCGATCTCGAGCTCGACCTGAACCTCGACATCACCGACACGGGGGAGAGGGCGGTACTCCGGCTCTCCAACGGAACCCTCAGTCATTCGCTTGTCGACTGGGACGAAGACGCGCCGGTTCTGGCGATCACGAGGGACCTTCTGAACCGTCTGGTCGGCAACGAGGTGACCCTTGAAGAGGCGGTTGAAGCCGGCGAGCTGGAGTCGGGACCGGGGCTCGATGTGTTCCGTCAGGTAGGCGAGCATCTCGACGAGTTCGATCTCTGGTTCCCGATTATCGAGCCATAATCCGGTTCCACCCGCCCGATGCCGGGTAGGTTGACGCCATGGACCGAGTCATAGCCCGCGCCAAGAGCGCTTCGGCTGGCCCCCTGTGGGGCCGGGAGTGCCAGTCGTGACCGTCAGGGTCGCGGTCGTCGGCGCCGGGATCATCGGCCTCGCCACGGCCTGGGCCCTCGAGCGACGGGGCTTCGCCTGCCTGGTCTTCGAGCAGGGCGCACCAGGCGGCGGTCAGTCGGCAGGCGAGTCCCGGATCTTCCGCCACGCCCATGAGGACCCGCGGCAGTCGGAACTGGCCACCCGGGCCAGGAGCGGTTGGAACGAGTGGGAGGAAGAGTTCGGGTCTCCCTTGATCTCGGACGACGGGGCGCTGGTTATCGGCCAGGGCGGGGTGGAACGCCTGAAGAACTACTCCCGGATCACCGGGGCGGAAGTCTCTGAGCTCGGTCCCGAGGATCTGGCAGAGGCTTTGCCCATTCTGGCCAGCTTCGAGGGTCCAGCGATGATCGATCCCGGGGCGGGTGCGATCCGTTCACGCCTCACGCTCGCCAACCTGATCAGCGCAGCCGGCCTGAACCTTGTCCCCGAAAAGGTCGAGTCGGTGACTTCCCGACCGGGTGGCGGGGTCAGCATCGCCACCAGCTTCGGACTGCGGGAATTTGATGCGGCCGTCGTTTCGGCCGGCGCAGGGACTCTGGGTCTGGCCAGCACTGCGGGGCTGGATCTTCCGATCGAAACCCGGGCGCATGTCAGACTGACGGCGCCACTGAAGGAACCAGACACTCCGCCCAGGCTCGCCTGCGTCCAGGACTCATCGGGGGCTTTCGGCGAAGCGGCAGCTTACGGTTCACCACTCCGGGGCAACCGGGAGTATGCGGTCGGTCTATCCACGACCACGGCGTTGGATCCTGAAGGAGGGGGGATGGCGGAACTTGACCGGATTGCCCTGCGGACCAGGGCCTACATCTCGAAGGCATTGCCAGGTCTTGACCTTTCGGGTGCCGTGCCGTTCCAGAGGTGGGTCACCGAACTTCCGTGGTCTCCCGATGGTCTCGCGATCTGGCAGTCGGGCGACAGCTACTTCATTGCCGGTCACAATCTCTTCAAGCTTGCCCCGGTGCTCGGAAAGGTCCTGGCGGAGAGCGTCTCGGAAGGAAGGGTGCCAGAGGGCTTCCGGCCCGAAGATCGCCTTGGTGACCCACGCATGGGGGCCGCCGAGTCTGCGCCAGCCAGCTGAGGAAGGGGGCGAACCGCCGGCCAGGTAGTAGCCGGCGGTTCGCTGTGATGGGAAGGAACTTCGTCAGGCCGCGGCTGGAAGGCGCTCGCTGATCCGGTCGAGGATGCGTCGCAGCATCCTCGAAACATGCATCTGGGAATGCCCGATCCTCTCGGCGATCTCGGACTGGGTGAGCTCGTCGCGGAATCGCAGCCTGATCACGGTTCGTTCTTCAGGGCTCAGCTCGTGCATGGCGGAGCGGAGCATGATGCGGCTTTCGGCGTTTTCAAACGCGGCATCCTCTTCGCCCAGCCACTCGGCAGGCGAACCCGCGTCTTCGTCCGCCGAAGACGGACCCTGGTCGAGCGAGATCGGATGCCTGTTGGCGCCTGCTTCGAAGGCTTCGCGTATCTCGTCCTCCGAACACTTCATCTCGGTCGATATCTCGGCGATCGTCGGTTCACGATTGAGCCGGCTCGTCAACTCGGCCACGACGAAGTCGATCTGGCCGATCCGGTCGTAGAGACTCCGGGGTATCCGCATCATTGAAGTGCGGTCACGGAAGTGGCGCTTGAGCTCGCCGGTGATGGTCGGGGAGGCAAAGGCGATGAATGGCACGCCCCTCGAGGGATCGAATCGGTTGACCGCGTTCACGAGTCCCAGGCTGGCGACCTGAACCAAATCGTCGAGGGACTCGGCGTTGCTGCGGTAGCGAAGTGCCACGCTCTTGGCAAAGGCGAGATAGCGGTTGACGAGCTCTTCACGGGCCAGCGGGTCGGAGTCCCTCCGTGCCCAGAGGTCATCTTCCTCGGCGAGCCCGGGGATGAGTTCCCCGGTCTGCGACATGTCGGTCGTTCTGTCCTGAACATTGGTTTCCATCGTTCAGCCTCTCTTTCCGGAGGAGTCCCCCTCCTGAGTAGCTCTGCCCTGGAACCCCGCCTAAGGGTCGTGCAGTAGTGCCTGGTCGGTTACTTGGCACCGTATGCACCGGTTCGTGAACTGTCCAGTATCCGCAAGCTTAAGAAGCACTTAAGCAACCGACAGGTGTGCGATAAGTGTGCGAAAAGTCAGTTCTGGTGCGGCCACAGATGGCGCGACAAGCGGAAAACACCCCGGTTCAGAAAACAGACAACAGTGTTCGCAAGTGTTGCGACCGGAATCACCGAAGTGGCGAAATATCCTGTTCTGAGGGGTATCAGCGTGTTGCGTAGCGCTGATGGAGCATCAAATCGTTGCCGTCCGGGTCCTGGAAGAGGGCCATATGGCAGACCCCGGTGTCGATCGTGTCCCCGATGAACTGGACTCCCTTCGATTCCAGTTCGGCTCTCGCCGCCTCGATGTCATCGACCCTCAGCGCAGGGTGAGCATTCTTCGATTGAGCAAACGGCATCCCCTGGCTTTCGGGTTCCCAGATCGCGAAACAGGTTTCACCAACCCAGAATTCATACTCGGAGTTCTCGTCGGGGCGGAGACCAAGCGTGTCCATGTAGAAGCGCCTGGAGCGCTCGGCGTCGGTGGACGGAATGCCTACAAAGTCGAGCCCGGAGATCATGTCCCCAACCTACCCGAGGTCTGGAGTCCGAATCTGAGTATTCGGTGACTATTTCTCGTCGATCGAGGCAAGAATGGCCATCGGGTCGATTTCCGCGGCGAAGAAGGTCCAGGTTCCGTCGCCGTCCTGTTCGATCAGGTCCTGGTCGGCCAGTGCGGTCAGGGCTGACGACACTTTCGGTCGTCTGGCTCCGATCATTGCGGCCAGGTTTCGATGGCTGAGCCGGATCGCGATCTTCGACCCTCGGGGCCCTTCGATACCCCAGCGCTCGGCCAGGTACCTGAACAGGAGCAACAGGCGCAGGTCGATCCGGGGGATCTGGCAGAGCGCCACCTGGAAACCAAGCCACCTTGCACGGGCTACGACGCGGTCCATGAGGACCGTGAGGATGCTCGGAAACGCCTGGGCCTGCCGGTGGAAATCCTCATTGATCACCGCTACATGTCCCTCCGAAATGAGCGACCACTCGGCGGTAACGTGCATTGCTTCCAGGGGCTCGGGAAGGATCCAGGGTCGGATCAGATCACCGGGACCCAGCAGCTCGATCGATGGCCGGCCCGCGATGATGATCTCCCGGGTAAACGCACCTTCCAAAACCAGATAGCCGAGGAAGAGCGGGCTCTCTGGAGGTCTGAGTCCCTCCTCCCATGGCCCGGCATTGATCCTCAGGATGTCGGCGACGAGTGTCTCGCGAGCCTCGTCCTGAAGATGTCTCTCGATCCCCCGCGCGAGCGAGGGCTCGGCGTCAAGGAGCCTGACCTTCCCTGCGGACTCTCCGGACATGCCCTGACACTAACTGCCGTCATCGGCCGGGGGTGACGGCCTTGCCGGTCAACCCGGCAACTTCACTCCTGACGCCGGATCTGGCGGTAGGGTGGCCGAATGTTCTCGTCCAAGCGTTACCTCCTCGTCCTGGCTGTCCTTATCGGTTCCGCCTTCGCCCTTTCGGCATGCGAAGGCGAGGTCTCGATCGGCGACAAAACGATCAGTGCTTCTGAACTCGAAACCCAGTCGTCTGAGTCGCTGACCCAGGAGTTTGGCCAGAAGCCCGCGTCGATTGACTGCCCGGAGGACCTGGAGGCCGAGGTCGGAGCCACGGAAGTCTGCTCGCTCGAGGACCAGGGCGGTGGCACCTACGACATGACGATCAAGGTCACCTCGGTCGATGACGACGGAAACGCTCAGTTCAACATTCAGGTGGGCGACCTGAAGACGGTGAATCCGTAGGAAGCGTTTTGGCTGACTCCCAGGAAGAGCTGAAACAGGAGTACGACGAGTTCGAGCAGGCCGAAGCCTCGCTTGATTCAGGACTGGAGTCGGCCCCCTCCCGCAAGCGTCTGCCCGCCTGGATCAAGTGGATGGTGGCAGCCGACCTGGTGATAGCGATCGCCCTGGTACTGATCTTCGTGGTTGCCTAGCTGCGGATCAGTAGCGCGGCGGATATTCCCGAGGCGGGGGGACGTCGGCGACCACGCGCCGGCGACGGTTGTAGATGAAGGCCGAGTAGACCAGGCCGACCGCGCCAACCAGCATCAGGATGTAACCGACTACGTCGAGCTCGATGCCGCGCACATGAAGATTGACAGCGAACGCGAGTATCGCTCCGACGGCGATCAGGAAGAGTGAGAAACCAAAGCTCATGGCATGTCAGTACCCCTGGTCTTTGGCCTGGAAACAACGGGAGGGGTCGCCTGCGGGGAGCCGGAGTAGGGTTCAGGGACCAGCAAACCGTCAGGGGAGAGGGACTTGCAGCCTGAAGAAGAGACACCGATCGAAGACGTACTCGTCATGGAGGAGTCGCTGTGGGTCGACGGCCCGCCCGTGGATCTGTTCAGACGTCTGCGATCGGAATGTCCGGTTCACTGGTCCCGGGAAATACCGATCCTTCCCGAAGAGGACGGTTTCTGGTCGGTCACGACCGCTGACGGTGTCAAGGAGGTCAGCCTCGACTGGAAGACCTACTCGTCCGAGCTTGGCGGAATAACTGCGGCCAGTGATTCGGTCATTCCGCTCGAGTTGACCCGGGCGATGTTCATCGGAATGGATCCGCCCAAGCACGACCGGATCAAGGCTCTGTTCCAGCGCGGATTCACGCCGAAGCGGATCGCTGATCACGAAGACGAAATTCGTGAGATCGCCCGCGACGTCCTCGACCGGACCGAAGGTCTGGACCACTGCGACCTGGTCGACGACGTCGCTCAGCCCTTCGTTGCTCGTGTGATCGGAACGTTCATGGGTCTTCCTCCGGGGGACGACGTGATCTGGGCGAGGCTGATGAACATGATCCTCGGGGCCAACGATCCGGATGTGAACCCGGAGGGAATCTCGACGGTGATGGAGCGCGACGTCCCCGAAGTCTTCGAGAGATGTTCGAAGCTGATCGCCGACCGGCGCGAGAACCCCACAGACGACCTCACCAGCGTGCTCGTCCACGCGGAAGTCGATGGCGAGCGCCTGCAGGAGCACGAGATCGTGATGGGGTTCTTTCTGCTGATGGCTGCCGGGAACGACAGCACGAAGGCGACCTACTGCAGCGCCATGCAGGCCCTGCTCGAGGACAGGGAACAGATGGAGATCCTGCTGGATGACCCTTCGCTGATCCCTTCGGCGGTCGAGGAAGCACTACGGATGTTTCCCGCCTTCGCCCATTTCCGGCGTACCGCAACGAAGGACACCGAACTCCAGGGTCAGAAGATCCGGCAGGGAGAGAAAGTGGTCATGTGGTACGTCTCATCGAACCGGGACGAGACCAGATACGAAAACCCGGACCATTTCGACGTCAAGCGCAACCCTGAGCATCAGGCGTTCGGCGCCGGCGGCAGGCACTACTGCCTGGGTACCGCTCTCGCCCGACTGGAGCTGAAGATCCTCCTCGAGGAGACCCTCGCCCGTTACCCCGATATGAAGATCGACGGCGAACCGAAGTACGTGGTTTCGGGCTTCGTCAACCAGCTGCGAACCCTGCCCGTAAGCCTCGCCTGAGTCTGCCGCTACTTCTCCCGCTCTTCGACCTTCTTCAGGTCGGAGCCGTCCTCGCGAAGTGCTCCCCAAAGGGCGACGAAGAGCGCCACGAAAATGAAGAGGAACGGGATCCAGTAGAACGGCGAAGCGGTCGCGACTATCGGGCTGACCAGGTCCATCTGCTCAGAGCACCCTTGTCGGATTGTCGGGGCAGGGACCGAGTTCGCATTCGACCGCTGTGGTGAAAGCGTTGGCGGCGGCGAGGAAGATTCCGACCGAGAGAGCTATGACTGCCACCACATTGACGATCTTCGGGGCATCTTCGCCCGTCTCATCGAATTGACGCTGGAAGAACATCACCACAGCGATCGCGATGATCATCGCCATGAAAACCAGAAACGCCCAGGTGTAGAGGTGAAAGCCAAACACGGCATCACCGTAGGAGCCGGTGCCGGGCACGATGTGGAGCGCGATGTTCCGGAGCGACACGATCACGCCGAAGACGCAGCCGAGCAGCGCGAAACCGTAGTGGAGCGGCCGGGGTCCGAAAAGGGCGTTCAGAACCAGGCCGAACCCGGTCGCGATCATGCCGATCCTGATCAACAGACAAAGAGGGCAGGGAGGCTCCAGAAAGATGAACTGAATCCCGTAAGCGCCGAAGACGACGCTGAAAACGACCAGCGCACCCACGCCGTTGAACAACCGGACCACGCTTCGGGTGTCCCACGTACCGGTCAATTCAGAGACTCAGAGTGATGTTGTCGCTCACGTGGTAGCGGAACATCGCCAGGGAGAGGATCAGGGCGATCAGGCCGATCACGATCGAGAGATTGCGTCTTCCCGTCGCGGCAGCGCCGAAGGCACCGAGCCAGACGAGAAACAGGGCGGCCATCATGGCTCCAAACTAGGAGCCCCGTCGGATGCCATCGCTGGCCCGCCGTCACCGGGGTAGTCGTGTTGACCGCAGGCGCGGATAGGCTCGGCTGCAAATGATCGAAAGGGTGGAGGGCGACGGTGACCGATAGATCCAAGGATTCAGTTTCGCGCCGATGGGGAGCAGCGCTGGCAATGGCGCTGGCGACCATCGCATCAGCTGCCGTCCTTTTCGGATGCTCGAGCGACGACGACACCGATACGACCTCGAAATCGCCGACCGGTGACACCGGGATCGTTACGGGCTCAGCCGAATGCGATCAGGCTTCCCTCGAGAAAGCGGTCGAGGACTGGGGCAAGGCCAACGGCGGCCAGAAGGCCACCCTTCCTGCTTCCCCGAAGAGTTACCGGTGTGCTGACGGCTGGGCGGTCGCCTTCCCGAACGTAGGGTCGGGTGAAGGGGAAATCACAGTCACTGCAGTCTTCGAAGCCGAAGGCCAGTTCTGGATTCCCAAGGACAGAGCAAAGGTCTGCGGAAGCACAGCTGCCGAGTCCGAGGTACCAAAGGCCCTGTTCAAGGACGCCTGCCAGACCAACTGAGATCCCCGTTTGGTCAGTGGAGCTACATCAACTGCCGGTGAGGCACTTCCTGAGCTGCGCCGAGGTTGAGGTTCGGTCGAAACAGTTGCCTTCCACGGCCGCTTCGGCAGCTTCCAGGATGCCGTCAGGGGTCTTCGGGAAAGCCCGGCTGTCCCTGACCGTGTAGGTGGATCGGGCCATTTCCTCGCCGGGAAACGTGGCAGCGAAAGCCTTCGCGTAACAGTTGCCCATGCCGATGCAGGATCCCTCGATCAACCAGTCGTCAGGGTCTCCGCCGACCGACTGGATGGACCGCTCGGCCCGCAGTTCGACGATCTCGATCGGACTCTCGTTGACCCGCGTGTCGCAGCCAACCGCGAACAGAACTGCGCCGATCAGAGGCAGCGCCGAAAAGAAAGTGTGGAATCGAGTACTAAACAAGAGGCGTGACATGTATGTTCTCACCAGCGTAGGGGGATCCTGCGGCAAGCCGGATCAGGCTTGAAGACCGAGCCGCCCGGCTTGATCAGGCACCAGGAGGGGGAAATGAAGCTCACAGCAGGTAGAGCATTCTTCGGTCGGTCGAGACTGATGGTCATCGCGTTGGTGACCGCAGCCGGGGTGCTCTTCTCGGCATCCCAGGGGTTCGGCTCCTTTGATGCGCCAAACTCATTCCCAGTGGGGAACGGGCCAGAGTTCGTCGCGGCAGATGACCTCAACGGCGACGGCAGCACCGACTTGGTGACTGCCAACACGACCGCCAGCACCGTTTCAGTTCTGCTTGGCGACGGAGCCGGATCCTTCAGTGATGCTCCGGACTCGCCGTTCGCGGCTGGTGGCAACCCTCGTTCAGTCGCGATCGGCAACCTGAACGGCGGGAGCGTTCCGGACCTCGTGGTAACGAACCCCTTCTCGGACAACGTCTCGGTCCTGCTTGGTGACGGCGACGGCAGTTTTGGCCCGCCAACCTCCTTCGCAACCGGAGGCGATGGGTCCCGAAACGTCGCGATCGGCAACTTCAATACCGACGGCTTCGCCGATCTCGCGATTACCAATCCAGGCAATAGCTCGGTCAATGTGTCGATCCTGCTCGGGAACGGAACAGGATCCTTCAGCCCGGCGCCGGGGTCGCCATACCCGGTCAGCAGCAAGCCTGCCTTTTCGCCTAGCAGTCCTTTCGGAATCGCGATCAGCAACTTCAACGGCGGCAGGCCTGACCTGGTGGTCGGCAGCCAGGCCACCAGCATCTACGTGATGTTCGGAAACGAGGACGGCAGCTTCTCTACAACGCCGGACTCAACGATTCTCAGTGGTGACGCGCCCGCTACCCCGGGACCTGAGTCTGTGCCTCAGGGAGTTGCCGCCGGCGACCTGAACGCGGACGGCTTTGCCGACATCGTGGCCGCTAACCGCGATGACAACAGCGTCTCGGTCATCCTCGGCAACGGGGACGGCACTTTCGACCCGAAGACGCAGTTCAACGCCGGGACCAAGCCGGTGTCAGTCGCGATCGGCAACCTGAACGGCGGGAGCGTTCCGGACCTTGCTGTGGCCAACGCCGACTCCTCACCCTCCGACGACTCGGTGTCCGTGCTCCTGGGAACAGGAGGCGGCAGCTTCGGTGCGCCAGTCAGTCTTCCCTTTCCATCCCCGAACCCGAATGCGGAACCTCTCTCGATAGGAATTTCCAACCTGAACGGCGACAGCCTGCCGGACCTTTTCACCGCCAGTTCCGGGATCGCATCGGCATCCGTGTTCATCGGCACAACAGCTCCGACCGCGACCATCTCCCCGGGCAGGATCGACTTCGATGCCCGCGAGACAGGGACCACGAGTGCTGCCCAGACGCTCACCTTCACCAATACCGCGGGAACCGAACAGGTAGAGGTCGGGGCGATCACGATCACCGGCGGGGAGGCGGGTGACTTCTCTATTACCGAGGAGACCTGCGCGGGCGAGTTCCTGTTGCCGCAAGCCACATGCGAGATCGACGTGAACTTCACCCCTGCAGCCGCTGACCAGAGGTTCGCGGAGCTTCAGGTTGCTTTCAACGGAGCGTCTTCACCACTCAGAGTCACCTTGGCCGGGGTCGGCAATGACCCCCCCGTCTGTCCCGGATTCACCACCGGAACCCCGCCCGACTGTGATCCGATCCCCTGTCCGGCTGGCTTCACCGGCAACGAGCCTGTCTGCGTTGAGCTGAAAGCCAGGATCAGCAAACTCACGGTCACCGGTCCGGGCAAGATCAGGAAGGGCAAACGCGCCACTTACACCGCGAGGATCACCAATTCGGGCAACATTCGCGCCACCGGGGTCAAGCTGAGCGCCTCCGGCAAGGGCATCAGTTCGAAAGTCCTGGTGGGCACAGTTGAAGCCGGCGTCACCCGTACCGTGAAGCTGCGAATAAGGCCCTCACGAGCCGGCCCTATCGAAACATCCTTCAGAGTCTCCTCAGGAAACGCCGGCGCGAAGAGCATCACCCGGCGGATAACTGTCAAGAAGTAGCAGCGCAGGGACGGGAATACCCGGGCGAGAGAGCCTGGCGTTTTCCCCACGTGACCTATGCCCGGCGTTAGGGTAGGGAAGGGGAAGAATCCGGATTGGCGATTCGCCAGATCCGACCGAAATCAGGAGGGGTGCAGTGGATAGCAACTGCGGCAGCAGCATCAAGGGATGGTCCGTCAGGCTGTTGGTCTCGGCAGCGCTGCTCACTATCGGCGGATTGATACTGCCTTCCGCCGGTGCGGCCTCGTTTGCGCCTGTTGTGAGTTTTTCGGTCGGGGAAAGTCCGCTTTCGGTGGCGACCGGGGACCTGAACGGTGACGGTTCCCTTGACCTCGTGACGGCCAACAACAACTCGAACAACTTCTCTGCTCTGCTCGGCACCGGAACGGGCTCATTCGGGACCGCAATCAACACCGCGACAACCCCTGACCCCGACACGGTAGCGATCGGCAATCTAAACGGTGATGCCATTCCGGACGTCGCAATTTCGAACTTCACCGACATCGGGGTCCACCTTGGACTAGGTGGCGGTTCTTTCGGGATCGCCAACGGTTTTTCGCCGGGGACGGCGCCGAACTCGGTTGCGATCGGGAACCTGGACGGAGGAGGATTCGCCGATCTGGTTGCGACCAGGTTCTTCGCTGACAGCGTTGCCGTCGTGCTCGGGGACGGGACCGGTTCCTTCGGCGCCCCCACAAGCTTCCCGGTAGCTGACGCTCCCACCGCGGTCGCTGTTGGCAACCTCAACAGCGACGGCCTGGCGGATCTCGCAGTCACAAATATCGGCAATGACAACGTTTCCGTCCTGCTCGGAAACGGTAGTGGCGCCTTCGGCGCCCCGACCAACTTCGCGACAGGTGACAACCCCACATCTGTCGCAGTTGGTGACCTGAACGGCGACGGCTTCACAGACATCGCGACCGCCAATCAGAACACAGACAACGTTTCGGTCCTGCTCGGGACCGGCACTGGCTCCTTCGGTGTGGCGACCAATTTTCCGGTCGGTGACCGACCAGTATCCATCGCTATTGGCAAACTCGATTCCGGCAGCACCACCGATATAGCGGTGGCCAACCTCGACTCCGACAACGTCTCGGTGCTTGCGGGCACCGGTAGCGGGTCATTCGGAGCCCCGGCCAACTTCACGGTCGGCGTCGATCCCAACTCGATCGCCATCGGCAACCTGAACGGAGATACAAATCCCGACCTTGTAGTCACCGAGAACGGAGCTGACACTGTCGGGGTCCTCCTCAACACGATCCCGACGGCCACCTCCGGCCCTGCCAGTCTCCAATTCGGGTCCCAGGAGGCCAACACCAAGAGTTCTGCCCGGACGGTGACGGTCACCAACGCCTCTGGTGGCGAGCCGATGTTCGTAAGCGGCGTGACGGTTGTCGGCAAGGACGCAGGCGACTTCGACGTCGTCAGCGAGAACTGTTCAGCGGCTCCGATTGCCTTCCAGGCCACCTGCAAAGTCAAAGTGACTTTCAAGCCCTCGGTCAAGGGTTCCCGGAGTGCCCGACTGGAGGTGTCATACAACGGAGGTTCGTCACCGTTGAAGATCCCGCTCGCCGGGACTGGCACCAAGGCCCTGATCGGCGGACTGACCGTATCCGGACCTGCGACCGCGAAACAGGGCAAGAGCGCGACTTTCAGAGTCAGGATCACGAACCCCGGCGGTGCGGCAGCCGACGGAGTCAGACTGATCGCCTCCGGCAAGGGAATCAGGTCCAGGACCACAGTGGGCAGCATCAAGGCGGGAGCCACCCGCACGATCACGTTCCGAATCCGTCCCTCACGCCCGGGTCGAATCAAGGTCACCTTCAAGGTGGTATCCGGCAACGCCGGCGCGAAGAGCATCACCCGGCGGATAACTGTCAGGGAGTAGACCTGGGGAATCAAACCCTTCCATCTTTGACACACCTACCGAGCCACAGGTAGGCTCGCCGGAACTGTCCAGGCAACCAGGTAAGGCAAACATCAGTACTCAAGACGCGACTCCCGCGGGAAGCCTTGTTTTCAAGTTTGGCCTTCTGGCTTCTGCTGTGTTCTTCTTCGTGCTGGTTTCAACCGCGCCGGTTGAAGCCAAGACTCAGGTCATCACCAAGAAGACGGCTCCGATCACCGTCGGTGCGTATCAGGTGGCTCTTCAAAACCCCGACGTTCCGCCCCCTGTCGCCCCGAACGTAGAGGGCTACATCACGAAGATGTCGGTCGACGTGGTTGACGTCAAGACTGGCAAGCCGGTTCCGATCAAGCGGATCATGCTCCACCACATCGTCTTCCTGAACTTTGGTGCCCCGGGTGCGCGCCGGGTGGATCCGTTCTACGGGGACGGTGAGGAACGCGCGAAGATGATCCTGCCGAAGGGATACGGATACCCGATCCACCCGAACGAGCAATGGGGGTGGGTCTGGATGTTGATGAACCACCAGTCGGTTTTTGACCAGATCAGGATTCGGTACACGATGACCGTCGTCACCGACGAGAAGCTGAAGCCGGTCATTCCCGTCAACTTCGATACTTCGAACGGCCGCCGGGGACTCGTATTCGACGTGCCCGGCGGGGGCAGGCCGGGATCGCTGGACATTCGCAAGATGAGCCGCACCGCTCCCGTCTCCGGACGTCTGGTGGCTGGCCTCGGGCACGTCCATGGAGGGGCCAAGAGCCTGCTTCTCACCCAGCCGGAGTGCGACAACCGGATCCTTTACCGCTCGCAGCCGACCTGGGGCGCCAGGAATCACCCCTTTTACAAGGTACGTCCCGTCCTCCATGAACCGGGACCGATCAACATGAGCCAGTTCACATCGGCACGCGGAATCCCGATCGCAGAGGGCGAAAAGCTGACCCTCATTTCGCGCTACGACAACCAGTACCCCCACTCTCGGGCGATGGGACTGATGGTCGCCTATCTGTCGCCGGATCCAAAGGTGACCAGGACGAGCTGCGCGCCTCTTCCCAAGGACTACAAGGTTCTGAAGACGAAGAAAAAGGGCAGGAAGGAAGTCCCACCGCGGCAGATCAACATCTACGACTGGAGTAGCAACGGCAAGGCGATCGAGGTGCCCGGGCCACGAGGCCCGATGCAGTACGCAAGTGGAGACACCACGGTCGTGGCCGACAACTTCAAGTTTGAAGCCGGCAACCTGACCCTGCCGCGGGGCTCCACGATCACTTGGTCATTCCCCGGAGAGGTTCTCCACAATGTCACCCTTGCCAACGGACCCGAGGGCTTTTCCTCCGACCGTTTGTGGAAGGGCGAAACTTTCAGCAGGAAGCTCACCAAGCCTGGTAACTACACGTTCTTCTGCGAACTCCACCCGGTCGGGATGATCGAGCGGGTCGTGGTGAAGAAGTAGGTCGGCATTTCGGCGGAATCCGTTGGCGGCCGGCGACTTCCGTCTGTATCCACGACTTGGGTTGACATCCTGTTGACACCCCGCGCCTAAAGCCGCGACGTCATGCGTCCTGTCGCGATGCCGCCAGGAGACAGCTCACTGCATGATGGTCCGACATCTTCTCGGGTGGAAATAAGAGGGCTTCCGACGCAATCAGCTCCGGGCTCACCGCAATCTTGTCGATCATCTCCTCGTCGGTAGCCACCGTCAGATCAGCTTCAGCTAGCGCATCGGCCCAGGCGCGACGCACCTTGTGGGTGCCGTATGGCCTTGGCTGCTCGCGTTGGTTGATGTCGCCGGCGACGATCACCGGTAGCCCGGCAGTTCCGTCTTCATCACGCTCCCGTCCCAGAACCTCTCTCAGTTCGACGAGGTAGCGCAGGTGGTCTTCCCAGACCTGGCGGTTGCGCTTTCCGCCGCTTACATGCGCGTTCGACCAGGGTACGCAGACCGCGTGTACCCGGATCGCGCCCAACGGAGCATCCACCGTCGCGCAGACGTGTCGACCACCGGGGTCGGAGATCTCGCTCGAGACATCGGTCAACGGCCAGCGTGACCAGAGCACGACCTTGCGGCGACCGGGCTTCATCTCGTAGCCCCAGTCCGGCCCGCCCTTGGCTACATAGCCGCCGCTGGGGATCAGTGCCCGAGTCGTCTCGGTAAGCACCAGGAGGTCTGCCTTCAGTTCACCGATTCGGTCTCGTGACTGCGCGAAGTGCCGCGATCGGGCTGAGGTCCATCCGACGTTCCAGGTCGCCACGCGGATCGGATCCATGGCTGGACCCTAGTGGTAACGGCCGGGATCGACAATGCGTAATCGGGCTTGGTGGAAGCTCGGCATCAGCTCCGCTCGCCAGGCCCTCCCGTTTCGCTGCGGCCCTGATCGAGTCGCTGGCTCGCGACGAGAGCCGCAAGCCGCAGACGGTTTTTGCCAAGGCTTTCGAAAGTACCGGGGGAGGGACTCGAACCCCCGACACGCGGATTATGATCGAAAGAAAGTAGTGCGCGCCAGAGCAACTTTCGAATCGGTCCGGGTTCCCATCTACGAAGTCGTCAACGAGAGGCATCTGTGATTTCGTCCTGCGTCGCGAAAAATGAGGAAGCGGTGACATCGACTTCGGGGATGAGAAGGACGCCGGGTTTCATCGCGCTGGTCTCGATGATGGCAATCCTCGTGTCGATCACGCTTTCGATGTCTGTCAATGCAGGCGAGGCCTCGGCATCCCTGATCAAGATGGGCGGCTGGGGAGGCGGACAAGGTCGTCAGCAACCCGTTCCGCAGTCACTTGCCCACGACAGCCAGGGCCGGATATTCATCGCTGATTCCGGCACCGGCCGGGTGGTTCGAATCGAAGCTGATGGTTCGATCAATCTCAGCTGGGACGTCGGCGCGCCCACCGGAGACCCAGATGTCTCGAACCCGGTTGACATCGCAATCGACGAGGACGACAACGTCTTCGTGCTCAATCAGGAAACGTGGCAGGTGAAGAAATACGGTCCGGACGGCACTTCCCTGACCAGTTGGATCGTTCCGCAGCAACTTGAGAACGCGGTCTACGGAATCGCGGCCGAGGCGGGGTCGGTCTTCGTGACCTCGAGCAAACTCGTTCACCGGTTCGACCCTGACGGTCAGTTGCTTGACACCTGGGGCGGATTCGAAACCTACGAGTGGAACGTGCCGCCTTTGATCCGTGGGGATGACGACGGCAACCTCGTGGTGACCGGGACCAAGTTCGGTCAAGGCAACCACAGCGCCACGAAGTCCATCTACCGCTTCAAGCCGGACGGGGAGCTGATCTCGAAGTGGACCGCCCCGGCGGAAATCTTCTATCGGACGGTTTCTTGTGGTGATGGCTGTGACTACGACGAGATCGACCACGTTGAGGGATTCACGGGCATCGCACCACTTCCCTCCGGGAATGTCATGACCACGACTGGAGAGGACAACTTCATCACCGAATACGGACCATCGGGACCGGTCGGAGAGCAAATTGGCCAGCAGGGAAATGGCCGGGTTCCAAAGGATCTGGCGACGACCCCGGGTGGTGACCTCTACTTCACCTGGTTTGGATGGAGGGATTTCGGTACAGCGGGCAGCTGGGTGACGAAGCTCGATCCCTCAAGAGAGGTCGTGCGTGAATGGTCCGGCTTCGATTTTCCGAAGTACACGAATGATTTTCTGGAGGGCAAGTTCGACCGGGCAGAAGACCTGGCCGTCCGAAGCGACGGTGTTGTCGGGAGCTTCGATTCGACTTTCGGCCGGGCCCAGCTTTTCGATGGAAACGGCAATTTTCTTGACCGCATCGAAACTCCGGACGTCTCTCCGCCGGTGTCTTGGGAGTCGGGAGTGCTGTTTGTCCTTCCTGATTCGGGTGGAGTCGAGCTTTTTCAGCGGGTCTTCAACACGATGTTCAGCTACGACGAAGCCGGGATCCTGATCAAGGAGAAACAGCTTGACGTCGGGGGAAGGTTGCTTGACGTGGCCACCGACAGGAATTCCGGGCATCTCGCGCTGACTTTCACCAACGGCGGGTACGGAAGAGTCAGTTTCCTAGATCAGGATGAGGCCGTGACGGACAGTTTCACTTCGAAACGTCCAGTGGATGAGACTGAATCCGGAGGGTCACAGATCGAAACCAACGATGCCGGTCAGATCTATGTCGCGTCTCGCGGGTATATCGAGAAGTACTCCAGAAGGGGCGACCTCCTCGCGAGCTGGGACGTTCCGACGTACTCGTGTCGTCAGTACGTGATCGACGACCTTGCGGTCGATCAGAGGGGCAACGTATATGCCTTAGTTGCCAGGGGAAAACGGTTTCTGGTCCTCAAGTTCAGCTCGTCACTGGTCCAGAAATGGGAAGAACCCGCCGGACCTGTTTCGGCTTCAAGCCTCCCGACGGGATACATGGATGTCGGGCCCGATGGTTCGATCTACCTCGACCTCGGAAATGGAATCGAGAGGTTCAATCAATCCGAGGCGTCTGCCCGGCCCGTGGCCCCGGACTGTCCTAAACCGCGGGTTGCGCCCATGACGGTGCGTGGGGTCAAATATTTCCGGGGCCGAACGGTTGCGAGAATCAAGGTCAAGTTCTCCGAGCGCGGGAAGATCCTGGTCTCTGGACGTTCGATCGTGAGCCAGCAGCGGAGGGTCTCGAGCCGGGGAGCCAGGTGGATCCCGGTCAGGATCAAGCCACGGATCGTCCGAGATCGCGAGCGACGAAAGCTGATGCGAGTACCTGTCAAGGTCACTTTCAGCGGCGAAACCAGGCGAAATACGCGTCACCTGGTGCTCCGAATGAGAACTCGAGCCGGGTGAATCATCACCGACCCGTGGCCTGGCGCAGGGCCAAAAGTGAGTACCAGAAGTGAGTACCGGGGGAGGGACTCGAACCCCCGACACGCGGATTATGATTCCGCTGCTCTAACCAGCTGAGCTACCCCGGCGGGGACGGAGAGTCTAGATGATGGCGGGCCAACTCCGGCGTCAGGCGAGATCGCGCCGACGCCACAGAAACAGGCCCATGGCAGTCAGCAGAACCGCGATTCCGGTCATTACCGCGAGGGGTTCTGGTGAAACGGAAACCGCAGGTGCCGCCGGCGTGTGGGAGAAGGGGGAGAGGTCGACTACCCAGTCCGGCAGGTTCCCGAACGAAGCGAGTGTCCAGATCAGGACAAAGACGGCGAGAAGACCCCACGCTATCGGCGTCAGCCGGGAAGAGATGCCGAAAAGGAGAAGGGCGAGGCTTCCGGTCAGCCACATCGCGGGAGCCTGAACGAAACCGGAAGCGAAGAGGGTGGGGGCCTGGCTGAAGTCGCCGCTGACCAGGCCCAGGCCGATCCCGATAGCGAGACCCGCCGCCGCGATCATCAGGGCGCTGGCGATCCAGGCGATCAGAACATGGCCCGCCACCCAGCGAACCTTGCCGAGGGGCTCCGCAAGCAACAGGGCGACCCGGTCACGGTTCTCCTCCGCTGCCGGCCTCAGAACCGCGCTGATCGTGAACCCCGCCCCCAGCAATGCGATCACGGTGAGAATTGACGCGAAATAGGAATCAAGGAGGTTGGAGCTCAGCGAGGCGAACGCTTCGCTGAAAGCCGAACTCGACTCGAGGATGCCTTCGATGTTGTCTCCGATGGTGCCGATGGCGAGTCCGTAAACGCAGAGCATCGCGGTCCACCCGAGGATGGTTGCGCGTTGAATGCGGAACGAAAAACCGAGGGGATGCAGGATCGATGCCGACGCATGGGCGGGACCAGGCCGGGGCTGAATCAATCCGCTGCCGATGTCACGGCGGGAAAGCAACCAGAAAGACAGCCGGACCGTTACCGCTGTGGCAAGGACCATCAAGAGAAGCGGCCACCAGCGGTCCCCCCAGAAGGCTCTCGTTTCCTGGACCCAGCCGAGCGGGGAGAGCCATGTGAGCGTGCCTCCGGATGTGTCGCCGATCGCGCGCATCAGCCAGGACACACCGATCACCACCCCGACCAGCCCACGCGCCGCCCGGGCCTTGGTCGTGACCTGGGCGAAGACCGCGGTCGTGCTGGCTATGACCAGTGCGAAACCCGTGATCCCGAGTGCCAGGAGAATCGAGGGCGCGGCAGCAAGACCTCCGATGACCAGGACGAGGGAGAATCCGATCGCCGCCAGCGCAAGGACGATCGAGGTGACGATCAGGGCCGCCGCCAGCGGTGCCAGCCGGCCGGCTCCGGAGGCAAGCAGAAGGTCGGTGCGGGCGTCCTCCTCTTCGGCCCGGCTGTGCCGAATCACGCTGAACATCGCGTACACCGCGCAGATGATCGAGAGTGCCGGCGTGCTGTCCCAGGCGATAGCGCCGCCCAGCGATCTCAGGCCTCCGGTCGGCCCGCTCATCGCCTCGACTGCCGGGTTGCCGGCCACGCTCTTGTAGAGCGCATCGAGCTCGGCCTGGGTTCCGTACAGGCCCGAGTAACTGACCACGTACATCGCCATCCAGCCGATCAGGCCGACCAGCCAGACCGGAATTATCACCCGGTCGCGCTTCAGGGCGAAGAGCAGGGCCTGCCTGGTTCCGGTGAAGCCGCTCATTGCCGGTAGATGCTCAGGAAAAGATCCTCGAGGCTCATTGAATCAGGGTCCCGGCCCGCACTTCTTGCGATCTGGCGAAGGTCGTGAAGCGTTCCGGTTTCAACGGTCGCGCCGCGCCGGATGATCGTGAAGGTATCGGCGAGGTGCTCAAGCTGGCGGAGGATGTGACTCGAAAGCAGGATCGTGTCCCCGCGCCCGATGATTTCCCGAACGCAGTCCTGGAAAACGGCTTCCTTGAGCGGGTCGAGACCCGAGGTGGGCTCATCGAAGATGAAAAGCTCAGCGTCGGTTGCGAGGGCCGCGATGAGGGCGACCTTCTGGCGGTTCCCCTTCGAGTAGGCCGCCGCCTTCTTTGTGAGATCAAGCTCGAAGCGTTCGACCAGTTCCTGCTTGCGTTTAGGGTCAAGGCCACCCCGGAGTGATCCGAGCATGTCGATCGTTTCGCCGCCAGTCAGGTTCGGCCAGAGGTTCACATCCCCTGGGACATAGGCAAGCCGCCGGTGAAGGCCTACAGCGTTGCGCCAGGGATCCTCGCCGAAGAGGAGGGCCTCGCCGCCGCTGGCCCGGATGAGGCCGAGCAGGATGCGGATCGTGGTCGACTTTCCTGAGCCGTTCGGGCCGAGGAAGCCGTGTACCTGACCTTTCTCGACTTTGAGGTCGAGTCCGTCGAGTGCCCTGGTCTGCCCGAAATTCTTGACCAGTCCCGAGACTTCGATCACGGCGCTCATGGCATCAAGCTAGCGCAGGTCGACGTGATGAAAGTCAGGAAGCAGCCGTTCCCGCAACTGCGTAGCGGCCTCGGATTCGGGGTCGCCAGTGGTGATGAGAAAGACCTCGGTGGCGTCGTAGCCCGCCAGTTCGTCTTCCACGGCCCGGACAAGGTTCTCGTCGCCAACGCTGGCGGTCGCATCGACCCCGGCCAGGGTCAGCGAGGCCACCGAGACGACCAGGTCCCGCTGGGCACGATCCCTTGCCCGCTCCAGATCGGTCGCCCAGCGCCTGAGAAAGGTGTTGGTTGCCGGGGTGAGCAGGCGGATCTCCGCGTCGTTTTCGTCGAAGCCGAGGCGAACCTCGTCAGCCACCCTCTGGATCGATCGTGAATCCTCGATCGGAAAACTGGTGACCACGAGAAGCCTCCGGGCCAATTCGGGATGTGGTTTCCTGCCGATCGGGTCGCGGGGGATGATCAGCGCCGCGATCACCGCAAGTGCCACCAGCGAGAGGCCGGCGATCGAGATGCCAAGCCCCGGACCGCCCAGCGCGAAACCGAGCGCCGCGGGGACGATGATCGCGAGCATGATGGCCGGGGGATGCCAGGACTTCACTCCCTGAAGTTACCCGCCCGCACTTTGAACCAACGGGGCCGACAGGACGGCGCTGGTCAGGCGCCGGACATCGCGAAAGTGTTTCCGTCGGGGTCGGTGAACCAGGCCACCCTTGCCCCGTCCATCCTCATGACGCCGTCTTCGTCCTGGTCAAAGCCGGCGTAGATCTCGAAGGAAACGCCCTTCTCTTTCAGGGCCGCCAGTTCAGCGTCGAAATCGTCGACCTCCCAGGCGGCGATCGTCGCGGTGCCCTTGCCCGCATGGTCGGGTGAGGGATAAACCAGCAGCCCGGTACCGTCACCGCAGCCGTAGAGAACCTCGGTTCCGTCGGCACCGGTTTCGGCCGGAGAAAGGCCGAGCGTCTCCTCGAAGAACTGCCGGGCCCGGCCCATGTCACTCACTGCGGCCACAGCCGCAACCTTGTTGTCTGACAGGCTCATCGCTCCTCCTCGGTGTCGTGATCTGCCTGTGAAACCAGACTAACCGCCGGAAGGCTTCAACCTGCGGAGAAGCCAGCAATCGAAGCCACCCGACCCGACTGGGTAGATTCAGTCCCATGTCAGAAGATCTCGACAAAGCCGTTGCCACCGTCGTCCGCGACTGCCTGGGAGTCAGGCCGAACGAGAACGTTCTCGTGGTCTGCAACCCCGCCACGCGTGAACTCGGCGACGCACTCAGGGACGAAGCAGAGACGGTCGGGGCCGAGGCTGTCCTCGCCGTGATGACCGAACGCGAATCCCATGCCGGCGAGCCACCGGCAACTATCGCCGAAGCGATGGTTGCAGCCGACGTTCTGCTGGCCCCGACCGTTCAGTCCCTTTCCCACACCGCATCCCGCAAACACGCAACCGAATCCGGCACCAGAACAGCCACCCTGCCCGGGGCCACCGTCGAGATGCTGGCGAGAGTCATGAGCGACAACATGGAGAACCTCCGTCACCGCGGAGGAAGGGTTGCCGAGCTGCTCGACCGGGGGACGGAAGCCAGGATCACCTGTGATCACGGCAGCGATCTGAGGCTGGGCCTTCAGGGTCGTGTCGCCATCCCGGATGCCGGGGAGCTGACCGAGACGGGCGCATTCGGGAACCTGCCCTGCGGAGAAGGGTTCATCAGTCCCGCAACTGCCGAGGGCACCCTGATCGTCGACGGATCGATCGCCGGGGTCGGGCTGGTCTCGGAACCGGTTCGACTGACGATCGAGAACGGTCACCTGGTCGACGCGACCGGAGATGACGGAGCGAAGCTGATGGAGCTTCTGACGGTTCACGGACCCGACGGAACCAACGTTGCAGAACTCGGAATTGGCACCAACGAGAAAGCGATCCTGACCGGAAACATCCTCGAGGACGAGAAGATCCTCGGAACCGCCCATGTTGCCTTTGGCGCGTCAGCGGCGATCGGCGGAAACGTCCAGGTACCGGTTCACCTCGACGTCGTTTCGCTGAGACCCGAAGTCACCATCGACGACACCCCGGTGGTGCTCGAAGGAAGGTTGCTGGTTTGACCTTCCCGGTGTCCTCTTGAGTCTGCTCGCCGTCCCCAACGTTTCGGAAGGACGCGACTTCGCCCGGCTTGACCGTCTCGAAGCAGCGCTCGGCGACGAGGTGACAGTGCTGGACCGCCACACAGACCTCGACCATCACCGTGCCGTATTCACCCTGGCCGGTCCTGCGGAGACCCTCGCTGGCGCGTTGAGCGGGCTGGCGGGATCAGCCACCGTCGAGATCGACATGACCGCCTGGCAGGGCCTCCACCCGGCGATCGGAGCGCTCGATGTCTGCCCGGTGGTGTGGCTCAGCGAGCGGCGCCGGGAGATGGCAAGCGAGGTCGCGGTCGAGGTGGCCGAATCGATCGGAGCGATGGGTGTCCCCGTGTTTCTTTACGGCGATCTGGCCACCGGTGCGGACCGCCGCGAGCGTGCGTACTTTCGCGCGGGCGGCCTGGATTCCCTATGGCAACGGATGACCTCCGGGGCACTTAAGCCCGATTACGGCCCGGAACAGCCTCATCCCACCGCGGGAGCGACGCTGGTTACCGCCCGGGCACCCCTGGCCGCGTTCAACCTCGAACTCGCGACCGACGACGTCGGGACGGCAAGGGAAATCGCTGCCGCGATCAGGGAGAGTCCCGAGGGCGGAATCCCTGGCGTCAGGGCGATCGGACTCGGGCTTTCGACCGGACGTGCGCAGGTCTCGACCAATGTGCATGACCCGATCGCGATGCCACTGAGCGAGATCGTCGCATCCGTCCAGGAGCAGGCTGCAATGCGCGGAACCTCGGTGGTAGAGGCGGAACTGATCGGCCTGATTCCCGAAGCTGCGATGGAGGACTACCCGGAAGAGGTTCCGATAAGGGATTTCGATCCCGCCTTCCACGTGATCGAGCGCCGTCTGAAGCCTCCCAACCGATAAGTTTCGACCGTGGCACAGACCAAGAAGAAGCGCACCCGGAAAAAGCGCGGCACCCAGGCCGGAAACGTCGACACGTCGAAGCGTTCGAGGCCCCGCTCGCGGGCGGAAGCCCGGAACCAGGCCCGCTCCGGCGGTCGGAGCCGGTCGATGCAGAAGGGTGACAATCCGCCGACCTGGCGGGGAGCATCTTTCCGCGGACTGATCGCCTCGGGCATCTTCGTGATCCTGTTGATTCTGCTCTTCGGTCGCCCGCTCGGTTCGTCACTGATTATCGGGTTTGTGATGCTGGTCTTCTACATTCCGGCCGGCTACTACATGGATCTGTTCCTCTGGCGCAGAAGAGAACGTCAGCGGATCCGCGCCAAGAGCGGAGGCTGAAGTTGGCCGGGCTCGAGGTAATCGGAACCACGGTCGGGCCAGTCGCCGAAAACTCATATCTGGTCTTCGCCGAAGGAACCGGGAAGGCGCTCCTCGTGGATCCAGGGGATGAGCCCGACCGGCTGATGCAGCCCCTGGCCGAGAGGGATCTCGAACTTGAAGCGATCCTGCTGACGCACTGCCACTTCGACCACATCGGTGCGGTGGCGCCAATCGCCCGGGCGACCGGTGCTCCGGTCTACTGTCCGTTGATCGAGGTGCCGATCCTCGCCGACGTGATGGCTTACGTGCCATGGCCCGGCATTGGCCCCTACGAGAGCTATGACGCCGACCACACCGTCGAGGGTGGAGAACACCTTTCGCTGGCGGGCATGGAGATCGACGTGCTGTTCACTCCGGGCCACAGCCCGGGCCATGTCACCTACTCGATCCCCGATGCCGGGTTGCTGTTCTCGGGCGACGTGCTCTTCCAGGGCTCGGTCGGCAGAGTCGACCTGCCGGGGGGAGACTGGGACACCCTTCTCGAATCGATCCGGATGCTGATCACGACCTTCCCCGGTGAGACCCAGGTCCTGCCGGGGCACATGGGAGTGACCACGCTGGGGGCCGAACTGGCCACCAATCCATTCCTGACCGAGATTCCGAGGTAGGCGAGAGTGGCCGAGAAGTTCAAGGCTCCCCGCGGCACCTTCGACGTGCTGCCGGAGCAGTCAGCCCAGCGGGAGCGGGTACATCAGGCCGCCCGCGAGATCTTCGGGCTGGCCGGCTACCGGTTCATCATGACGCCCGCCTTCGAGGAAACCGCCCTTTTTGAGAGGGGAGTGGGGAAATCGACCGACATCGTCCGGAAGGAAATGTTCACCTTCGAGGACAAGGGCGAGAGGTCACTGACCCTCCGTCCCGAAGGCACGGCGCCCATCTGCCGGGCATACGTCGAACACGGCATGCACAAGTGGCCGCAGCCGGTGAAGCTCTTCTACGCGGGACCGTTCTTCCGTCACGAGCGTCCGCAGGCCGGGCGATACCGGCAGTTCAACCAGATCGGGGCAGAAGCGATCGGTTCCGCCTCGCCACTGGCCGACGTCGAGGTGATCACTCTGATCAGCGACCTGATCGAGGAGCTGGGCGTGCCCGGGGTCGAGCTTAGACTCGGGAGCCTCGGATCGCTTGACGCGCGGACGACCTACCTGGAGGAACTCAAGGCCCACCTTCGCTCCCGCGACGATGAACTCTCGGATGACGTGAAGGAACGGATCGAGATCAATCCACTCCGGGCCTTCGATTCCGATCACGAAGGAACCAGGAGCGTCATGGCCGATGCCCCGCAGCTGCTCGATTTCCTCTCCGACGAGGACGCCGAGCACTTCGAGCAGGTCAAGTCACTACTCGGCGCCGCTTCCGTCGAGTTCACGATCGATCCCACCCTTGTCCGGGGCCTCGACTACTACACCCGAACGATCTTCTCCTTCGTCTGCGACCGGCTCGGCGCACAGTCCGAGATCGGCGGCGGAGGCCGCTACGACGGACTGATCGAGCAGCTCGGTGGTCCCCCGACTCCGGCGGTCGGCTGGGCGGCCGGGATCGAGCGGATCCTGCTCGCGCTCGACGAGGACGTGACTTCAGCCGGCATGGACCTGTTCGTAGTAGTGCCCGACCCGGGCCTGACAACCAAGGCCGTCGCCCTGGTTTCGGAGCTCCGCCATCACGGCCTCGCGGTTGAAATGGATCTCGCCGGACGAAGCGTGAAAGGCCAGTTCAAGCAGGCCGACCGGGTCGGAGCTGCTCACACCCTCATCCTGGAGCCAGGCGGTACCGCGTCACTGAAGAACATGGAGACCGGTGACCAGCAGACCGTAGACCCCAAGGACGTAGCCAACCTGATTCGCCCCTGAGGGTGCCGGAGTGCGCGGCGCTCCTTGACCTTCAGGGTGTTCCCGCCATACGATCCGTTCCAACGGGCTGACACTGGGGAGGCCCGACCGAACGGAGGATTGAGGATGAAGGCGTTTCTGGCGGGGGCGATCGCCCTGATTGCGGTGCTGCTGGTACCGGCGGCTGCCAACGCGGTGACCATCAACGTGAACACGACGGTCGACGAGTACGGCACGGGAACCAACTGTTCGCTCAGGGAGGCAATCACCGCGGCTCAGACCAACTCCAGCTTCGGTGGATGCCCGGCCGGATTCGCATCCGACGAGATCCTTCTTCCGGGAGGCGATTACCTCATCACCCGCGCGGGTGCCGAAGAGGACACGAACGCGACCGGTGACTTCGACGTCACCGGGACCAATCCTCTCGAGATCCGTGCCGCGGGACCGAATGACCGGGTGATCATCGACGGCAACGACCTTGACCGGATCTTCCACAAGACTTCGACCGGTGACCTGAAGCTGACCGCGCTCCGGGTGACAAACGGAAAGCTGACGGCGATCGAAGATGGTGGCGGAGTTCTGGCCGGGGTCGGGCTCACCAGCCTGGAGGACGTGACCGTTGACAACAGCGAGTCTGCAATCGGGGGAGGTGGAATCGCGAACTACGCACAGCTCCTGCTCGTCAACAGCACGGTTTCCAGCAACAGCGCGGACGGCAACGGAGGCGGTCTCTACCTGACCGGCGGAACATCCACAACCGTACGAAGCTCGACCATCTTCGCCAACAAGGCCGATGCGAACGATGACGGAAACGGCTACGGAGGTGGCCTCGCTGACACCGGCGGGTCAGTCAGCTTCACCAACGTCCTGAACGCTTCCAACACCGGCACCGCAACGCTGCCGGCCAACGACGCGAACGACTGTTACAGCGGACCGAGTTTCTTCCCGAGATTCTCGCTGCAGACCCAGGCCTTCGGGCCCCTGGACTGTCTGGTCGGGTTCAACCCGGGCACAAACGTCCTGGCAGGCAATCCGGGAGTTGACCCGATCCTCTCCTACAACGGTGGCCAGACTCCGACCCACGCGCTCCTGCCCGGTTCCCCGGCGATTGGCGCCGGAGGGGTCAACCCTCCAGATGAGTGCCCCGGAGTGGACCAGAACGGATACGGCCGGCCCGCCGGACAATGCGACATCGGTGCGGTCCAGTTCAAGCCGGAACCGAAGCTGAAGATAACGGCTGTCAAACCGGGCAAGAAGGTCATCAAGCGAGGCAAGGCACGGGTAATCACCCTGGTCGTCAGAAACTCCGGCACCGGACCTGCGAACGCCACCAAGGCCTGCCTGGTCCTGACCAAAGCAGCCAGGAAGGGTCTCAGGGTGAAGGGCAAGACCTGCAGGAACCTCGGCAAGGTCGGAGTCTCGGCGACCAAACGGGCGAAGATCAAGCTGGTCGCCAAGGGATCCGCCCGCAAGAAGGCCTACACCGTCAAGGCCACCGCCAAGGCGACCGGCACGGCGAAGGTGACCCGCTCGTTCAAGGTGCGAGTCAGGTAGCTCTCCTGTCTGAAACGGTCCGGTCCGCTCCGGTGACAGGCCGGACCGGATCGGGCTGGCGTTTCCTGAAAGACTGGCGCCTCGATGAACGACGCGCCTGAACTCAATCCGAATTCGTATCGCGACACCTGGTGCGGCCAGGTTCTGGGTGACAAGGTCGGCGGCCCCGTGCGGCTGTCGGGCTGGGTCCACCGTCGTCGCGACCATGGTGGGCTGATCTTCATCGACCTTCGCGACCGGACCGGTCTGGTGCAGCTCGTCTTCAATCCCGACGAAGCGGGGGGAGCCCATGAACTCGGCCATTCACTTCGCTCCGAATATGTGATCACGGTATCCGGCGATGTCGTGACCCGATCTGATGAGACCGTAAATCCGGACCTCCCGACCGGCGAGTTCGAAGTGCGGGTCAAGGAGGCAGAGATCCTGGCCGAGTCCGACACTCCCCCCTTCGAGATCGAGGGCTTTCACGGGGAAGTTGGCGAAGAGACCAGGCTCAAACACCGCTACCTGGACCTTCGCCGGGACCAGATGCAGAAGGCGATCAAGCTTCGCCACCGCCTGACCACCTCGATGAGGACTTTCCTCGACGCCGAAGGGTTCCTCGAGATCGAAACCCCGATCCTCACACTCTCGACGCCTGAAGGAGCGCGTGACTTCCTGGTGCCATCGAGGCTTCAGCGCGGCTCGTTCTACGCCCTTCCGCAGTCCCCCCAGCTCTTCAAGCAGCTGCTGATGGTCTCCGGCTTCGAGCGCTACTTCCAGATCGCCCGCTGCTTCCGTGACGAAGACCTCAGGGCCGACCGTCAACCCGATTTCACCCAGCTCGACATCGAAATGAGCTTCGTTGACGGCGAAGACGTGATCGGCGTGAACGAGCGGCTGATCCAGCACGTACTGGCCGAGATGGGCGTCGAAGTCGAGATCCCCTTCCAGCGCATGTGTTACGACGAGGCGATCGGACGTTTCGGGTCAGACAAGCCCGACCTCCGTTACGGCTACGAGCTCAAGGACCTGACCGGGATCCTCCGCGGCACCGGCTTCAAGGCATTCGGTGGCGTGATCGAGAGCGGCGGCCAGGTCAAGGGCATCAACTTCGGCCAGCGAGACCTCTCAAGGGCCCAGCTGGACGGGCTGATCGATGACGCCAAGGAACTCGGTGCCAAGGGTCTCGTCTGGGCCTTCAGGGAGGGAGACGGCTGGCGGGCACCGATCGCGAAGTTCCTGTCGGAGGATGAACTCAGGCAGCTGAACGAAACCATGGAGGCGGACGAAGGCGACCTGATGCTGGTTGCGGCGGACACCCCGTCGATGGTCGCCGCGATTCTCGGTGGCCTTCGGACCCGACTCGCTGAACGTTGGGACCTGATCCCTCACGATGCCGGGAACCGCTTCTGCTGGATCGTCGACTGGCCACTCTTCGAGTTCAACGATGAGGAAGACCGATGGGACGCGCTCCATCACCCCTTCACCGCACCCGCGGGCGAGTTCGATCCCGAAAATCCTGGCGAGGCCCGGGCGCAGGCCTACGACCTCGTCTGGAACGGGGTGGAGATCGGCGGTGGATCGATCCGCATCAGCCGGCCCGAGCTCCAGTCACAGATTTTCAGGGCGCTTGGGATCTCCGACGAGGAGGCGGCCGACCGCTTTGGATTCCTTCTCGAAGCCCTCAAATACGGAGCACCTCCGCACGGAGGCATCGCCTACGGAGTCGATCGCTTCGCGGCGCTGCTCGCTGGAGTCGAGTCGATCCGGGACGTGATCGCCTTCCCGAAAACCGCCTCGGGCGGGGATCCGCTCACCGGCGCTCCGGCACCGGTCGATGACATCCAGCTTCGCGACGTCGGGGTGGAGCTTCGAAACAAGAAGCTCCCCGGACAGGGCTAGCCGGGCATCATGAGCTTCTTCGATCGCTTCAAGGACAAGGTGAAGTCGATCGGTGACGGCTCCGGCAAGATCCACATCGGGGACCCGCGCTTCGACGAGTGGGAGTCGGTCCGGGAGTTCGAGGACCTGGATACCGCGCTCGCCTGGAGGGACATCCTTCGCGAGAACGGACTGCCCGCCGAACTGACCTCGGACTGGGAGCTCGACCATTTCAACCGCGGGGACATCCACCTGCAGGTTCCGCCCGGCATGTGGTCAGAAGCCGAAGAGCTGGTCTCCGGCCTCGACCTGGAGTAGAAGGGGCGATCCGCTCTCCGGCGGATCGCAACGGGAACCCGCCGGCCCAAAGAAAAAGGGGATGGATGGGCCGACTCTGTCGGTTGAGGTACACGGAGTGGTAGGTTGGTATCGAGGCTCGAACCTGTTCGTTAGTCGTCTCGTAAATTGACCCAACATCAACGGCACGGGAGCTGATTTCGACGTCCCCCGCGGGATGAAGATAGGCACCCACCTATTTATTTAGGGATCAATGCCGGAGGCGGCGACGGCAGGTTGGGGCCTCTTTTCTTTCAGCAGGAAGTCAAGGAAGGCTCGGATGCACATTCAGGCAGCAGGCACATTTCGCAGGGGTTTGGTCGCTTTCCTCGTGATCATCGGCATGGGCGCCCTGGCGGGCTCGGCCTCGGCGGATATCCACCGCTACTACGGGGAGTGGACCGGAAGCGGCAGCTATGCGTCGTCGGTCAAGAACGGCATCGACGTGGACCGCTTCGGCAACGTCTACGTGGCCACCTCGAACGGTCTCTTCGGCTTTGACGCGGTCGGTGTAGCCGACGGGCTGCTCGTCTCTAACTCGTTCTTCGTGAACGGGGTCGAGGACGTCTCGGTCGACTCGCGAGGCAACATCTACGTGGTCGATGCCGATCAGGACAGCGTCTTCGCATTCGACTCGACCGGTTCGCAGATCTGGACGGCCGGAGGTTCCGGCGCCGGCAACGGACTGTTCAACAACCCCACCGGTATCTCGGCCGGACCGGACGGTGAGGTCTACGTGGCAGACACCGGCAACAACCTGATCCAGGTGCTCGATGAACAGAACCCGTTCCTTCGCCAGTGGTCGACCGGCCTGGACCAGCCCGTCGGGATCGACGTCGCCGATGACGGCAAGGTCTACGTCGCCGACAGCGGTGACGACGAGATCGAGACTTTCCAGTCGACTGGAACGCCGCTGGGCGCGATCGGGTCGTCTGGCGTCGGACCCGGTCAGTTCGTCGTCCCGAACGACGTTGACGTGGGCAACGACGGCGACCTCTACGTGTCCGAGTCGACCAACCGTATCCAGCGGTTCACTCAATCGGGCATCCTGCTCGAGGAGTTTGGGTCAACCGGTTCCGGACCGGGACAGCTTCAGTCGGTAGGTGGCGTGGCTGCGGACCGGTCCGCCAACGTCTGGGTGCTGGACAACGGCAACAACCGGGTCCAGATCTTCGCTTTCGCGCCACGGGTGATCGGGGGAACCACAAGGGATTTCGGGAACCTCTTCCTGGGCAATCCGGTCCCCACGCTCCAGGTCCTGATGCAGAACGACAACTACGTGCTTCCGATGTACGTCGGCACTGCGAGCCTCGCCAACGGGACCGACTACTCGCTGCCGTTGGCCTACCGCGAGTGTTCACAGGTGCTCCTGCTCCCGGGTCACGTCTGCAGCATCGGAGTTGCCTTCAACCCGGCAACGACGGGTCTGAAAACCGACACCCTCAACCTCGACGCCGGCTGGCGGCAGGTATCGCTTTCAGGGACCGCAGTGGAAGGGCTCACCGGCCCGACCGGCGCGACCGGAGTGACAGGTTCGACCGGCGCGACTGGAGCAACCGGCTCGACCGGGTCGACGGGCTCCACCGGGGCCACGGGGCCGATCGGTCCGACCGGGTCAACAGGAGCCACGGGTGCTTCAGGAGGAACCGGGGCGACCGGGCCGACCGGGTCCGGAACAACCGGTCCCACCGGCGCTACTGGTCCGACTGGCCCCAAGGGTCCGACCGGACCGGCGGGGAGCAACGCCACCCCCAAGGTCAACCGGATCGCGGATGTCGTCCGGGTGGGGGCCAGCCCGGTTGCCATGGTCAGGGTCAGCTGCCCCAAGGCAGCCTGCACCGTCTGGCAGCGCCAGGCCAGGGCACGGGCCAAAGGCCGTGTCGTCACCACGAGTGTGCTTGGTCCCGACCGGATCGGGGCGAACAAGACCGCCAGCTTCCGGGTCACCGTTCCGGCCCGGGTGCGGAACCTGCTCACCCGCCAGCGGTCCGGGATCGTGAACGTCTATCTCGCCGTCCAGGCAGACAAGGGCAACTCGACCCAGCGAAACATCCGGATCGGAATCAGGCGCTGAGGAGCGCTTGAGTCAGGCTTTCGAGGTGACCGGGTTGAAGTCGTATTCGACTCCGGTCGCCTCGACCGAGGCCTGCCAGAGCCGACCGGCTACGTCCCGGTTGAGGGCCAGCTTGCGAGGCGCAACGATCACCGGCTTGCCCCTGGTTTCGCCCGGGCCGTCGCAGCCGATGTAGCTGCCGCCAGCCAGTCCCGGGTCGGTTGCGGCCCTCAGGACGGGCAGGGCGCCCGCCTCGGCGTCCTGGGCGATGAGCAGGTCGTTCAGCTTCAGGAACGGCTTGGAGAGGAGCCCCATGAGGCCCGAGTCGAGGGAATTTCCTGCCGTCGTCAAGTTTGTGGCGGCGACACCAGGGTGGGCCGCCAAGCTCTTCATGTCGAGCCCGGCCTCGCTGATCATCGCCTGAAGGTCGAGAGCAAAAACGAGGTTCGCGAGCTTCGACTGCGCATAGGCCTGCCAACGGCCGTAGCGGTTTCGGCCGTTAAGGTCATCGAAATTCAGCTTGCCGGCCCTCGCAGCGATCGAGGACACGGTGACGACCCTGGAGCCGGGTCTCGCCTTGAGAAGCTCGAACAGTCTTCCGGTCAGCGCGAAGTGGCCGAAATGATTGGTTCCGATCTGGAGTTCGAAGTCGTCGCTGGTCATCAGGCGCGGCGTTGCCATTACTCCGGCGTTGTTGACAAGGAGGTCAAGGCCTTCGTCGAGATCGGAGGTCAGGCCGTCGGCGAACTCCTTGATCGAATCGAGCGAGGCGAGATCGAGACGGCGGACCTCGATCTTTGCGTCAGCGCCGGCGGCTCCGAGCTGCGACCGGATCTCCGCCATTGCGGCGTCTCCCTTCTGCTCGTCGCGGCAGGCGAGTATCACCCGCGCCCCGTGGCGAGAAAGCTCGCGGCATTCGATCAGGCCGATGCCACTGTTGCCACCGGTCACGACGGCCGTCCGGCCGCTCAGGTCAGGAATGTCATTGGAAGTCCAGCCGTTGCTCATGGCGGAGAGGCTATCCGTCCGCAAAGTCAAGCAATTAACCTCTAGGGGATGGAGTCGCTGTTTGCCGAATACGTCGCCGACCGCTCACATGAGGCGGAAACCCCCTCCGGGTCGTTCACCGGGGCAGCGGGTGGTGCCGCCTGCGGCGACCTGGCCAGGATCTCCCTGACAGTCGAGAACGGACGGATTGCCTCTGCCGTGTTCGGCACCGAAGGTTGCGCCGCGACCCGGGCCGCCTGCGCTTGCGTCTGCGAAATGGTCGAGGGGCAGACGGTGGTCGAGGCGGCCCGTGTCGGGGCCGACCGGATCGACATCGAGCTCGGCGGACTCAGCCCGGCTCGCCGGCACGCATCCGTGCTCGCGGGGGATGCTCTGCACCGGGCGCTCTCTGCGGTGGCTTCGTCGGGAATGACGATCTCCGAACCGGTTGATGGTCGGGTGCTGGTCGCGGTTTCCGGCGGTGTAGACAGCGCCGTGGCTGCCCTCCGCGAGAAGGAGGCGGGATCCGAAGTCATCGCCGTCACGGTGAAGCTCTGGGCCGACCCCGATACTGACGGGACCAAGGCCTGCTGTTCTCCCGAGGCTGTCCTCGGAGCCCGCTCGCTGACCCATGAGCTGGGAATCCCGCACTTCACGCTTGACCTGGAAGGACCGTTCCGCGAGAAGGTGGTCGGGGAGTTTCTCCGCGGATACGGCGCGGGCCGGACTCCCAACCCCTGTGTGCTCTGCAACGGTGACGTGAGGATCGCGGCGATGGTTGATCTCGCCGACCGGCTCGGTGCCGGAAAGCTCGTCACCGGCCACTATGCGCGGGTGGTCGAGGACGAAGGCGGAAACCTGATCGCTGCTGGAAACGACGAAAGCAAGGACCAGAGCTACATGCTGGCGGCCCTGCCGCCCGATGTCGTGGCTAGGCTCGACTTCCCGCTGGCGGAGCTTTCGAAGCAGGAGGTACGCGAGATCGCGGAGCGGGGCGGACTGTCGGTTGCGAGAAAGCCCGAAAGCCAGGATCTCTGCTTCCTCGCCGGCCAGAGCAAGAAGGACTTCCTGACGAGGCATGGCGGACTCGTTGACCGGAAGGGACCGGTGGTCGACGATTCCGGGGCAACGCTGGGCGAACATCCCGGCCACCATCACTTCACAGTCGGTCAGCGCAGGGGGCTGGGTGTCGCATCGACCGAACCGCTCTACGTGCTCGACACCGATGCCCGGACCAACACGGTCAGGGTTGGCAGGCGCAACCGCCTGGCCACCGACCGGGTTCGGGTTCGAAACGCCGTGATGCATCGAGACGGCGGCCGGGTCGACCGGGTCCGGCTCAGGTACCACACCGACCCGGTGCCGGCCCGCGTTGAGGCCGGGGCGGGAACCCACAAACATCTCGAGTTGAAGCTCGACAGGCCGTTCGATGGTCCGGCACCCGGCCAGGCCGCAGTGCTGATGAGTGGCGACGTAGTCGTCGGCCACGCGACCATCGCCAGACAAAGCGGATCAAAGTAGGGTGCCGGGTTCATGAAGTCGGCCGAGATACGGGAGACATATCTGTCCTTTTTCGAGGAGCAGGGGCATCGCCGCATGCCATCGGCATCACTCGTGCCACCTCCGGAGGACACCTCGACCCTGCTCACGGTGGCTGGGATGCAGCCGTTCAAGCCGTACTTCCTTGGCCGCGAACTGCCGCCGGCTACACGGCTCACCTCGAGTCAGACCTGTTTCCGAACCCCGGACATCGAGGAAGTGGGCAAGACCCTCCGTCACCTCACCTTTTTCGAGATGTTGGGGAATTTCAGTTTCGGTGATTACTTCAAGGAAGACGCCATTCCTTTCGGTTGGAGGCTTTCCACCGAGGGTTTCGGATTCGACCCCGAGGTGATCTGGATCACCGTCTTCGGCGGGGACGACGACCTTGGTCTGGGTCCCGACGAAGAGGCGATCGAGGTCTGGAAGGGCCTCGGTGTGCCAGACGAGCGGATCGTCAAGCTGCCGCGCTCAGAAAACTTCTGGCAGGCCGGTCCGACCGGCCCCTGCGGCCCCTGCTCGGAGATGTACCTGGATCGCGGTCTCGACTTCGGATCCGAAGACGATCGTCCAGGGGATGACAGCGACCGGTTCCTCGAGTACTGGAACCACGTCTTCATGACCTACAACCTCTCCGAGGATGGCAGTCTCACTCCCCTGCCGAAGAAGAACATCGACACCGGCATGGGCCTCGAGCGGATGGCGGCGATTCTGCAGGGAGTCGAGTCGGTCTATGACACCGATCTTTTCCAGCCGCTGATCGAGCTGGCCGAAGAGAAGTCCGGTCTCCGCTACGGCGAGGACGAAGGAGTGACGCGGGCGATGCGGGTGATCAGCGATCACAGCCGCGGCATGACCTTCCTGCTGGCCGCCGGCGTTGTGCCCTCGAATGAGGATCGCGGCTACGTGCTCCGCCGGGTGATGCGTCGCGCCATCCAGCAGGGCAAAGCGCTCGGACTCGAAGGGTCGTGGCTGGGCGACTTCACCGGGCGGACGATCGAGATGATGGGTGACGCTCACCCGCAGGTGGTTGCCGAGCGCGACCGCATCGACCGGTGGGTCAGGGCCGAGGAGGAAAGCTTCGGCAGAACTCTGGACAGAGGGACCGCTCTACTCGAGGAGATCGTCGCCAGGGCGATCGAGGAAAAGAACTCCTGGATCAGCGCGGACGATGCCTTCAGGCTCCATGACACCTTCGGATTCCCGTACGACCTGACCCGGGAGATGGTCGAGGAGCGCGGGCTCTCGGTCGATGATCAGGGCTTCGAGGTGCTGATGGAAGAACAGCGAAACCAGTCCCGAAGCAACGCGGGTGGTGGAGCCGAGGGAGCTGATCGCCACCAGCGGATCATCGACTTTGCGGCGGCCGGACCGGAATCCGAGTTCGTCGGCTACCAGTACCTGCGGGCAGAAACCGGAATCGGTGCCCTCGAAAGAGTCAACGGGACGGCTCTCGCCAAGCTGGAACAGAGCCCCTTCTATGCCGAGGGTGGCGGTCAGGTGGCCGACTCGGGCCGGCTGGTCTGGGACGGAGGGGAGGCTGCCGTTTCGGATGTGATCCGGATCGGTGACGACCAGGTCCTGGAACTCAAGCCAGCCGGCGGCGCCGAAGGCGAGCTTCCTCCGGAGGGAGCGACGGTTGAAGCCCTGGTCGACCGGGGAACCCGGTTCAGGACCATGCGCAACCACACCGCCACCCACCTGCTGCACGCCGCCCTCAGGGAACGCCTCGGAACCCATGTTCACCAGGCGGGCTCATCGGTCCGGCCGGAGAAGCTGCGTTTTGACTTCAATCATGGGGAAGCTCTGAGTCACGAGGACCTCGTCTGGATCGAGGACCGCGTCAACGGCTGGATCAAGGACGGCGACCCGGTGCGCTGGATGGTGATGGAGAAGGCTGAAGCCGAAAAGCTGGGCGCGATGGCGCTGTTCGGAGAGAAGTACGGTGATGTCGTCCGCGTGGTCGAAGTCGAGAACGTTTCGCGCGAACTCTGCGGCGGAACCCACGTCTCCAACACCGCGGAGATCGGGATCTTCAAGATCGTCCACGAGAGCTCCTCGGCAGCCAACGTTCGTCGCATCGAGGCAATCACGGGTCCCGATGCGATCGACTGGTACCGAGACAGGGCCGGCGAACTCGACGAGGTCGGGCACCTGCTTGGTGACGCTCGCGATCCGGTCAGGGCAGCCCGCAACGCATCCGAGAAACTGGCGAAAGCCAGCGAAGGGGAAAAGCAGGCCGCCCGCCAGCAGCAGGGTCAGCTTGCCTCGGAACTCTCCGGCAAAGCTGAAGAAATCAACGGATTCGAGATCGTCCTGGCGGAGGTCCCCTTGGGGAATCCCAAGGAGATCCTCCAGATTGCCAAGCAGGTGCAGGCGAGCTCCAGGGCAAGCGCCGTGCTGGTCGGGGCGGACGACGACTCCGGCAAGGTCGGCATGGTGGCTCTGCTCACGGCCGAGCACTCGAAGAAGGCATCCGCCCGGGAATTGATCGCCCGGGCCGCACCGAAGATCGGCGGCGGCGGTGGTGGAAGTGACGAGATGGCGCAGGCCGGCGGCAAGAACGCCGACGGGGTCGCTGACGCACTGGCCGAAGCCCGCGAATACCTGGAGTCCGTTTAGGTGAGGGTCCTGGCGCTCGATTACGGGACCGCCAGGATCGGCTGCGCGATCTCCGATCCGACCGGCACGCTTGCCACGCCAATCGCGGCGATCGAACCGCCAGAGGTCGATTCGGTGGCCCGGCTCGCCGGCGAACGCGAAGCAGAGAAAATCGTCGTTGGCCTGCCCGTGTCACTTTCGGGAGAGGACTCCGGCCAGACCGAACTTACGCGCTCATTTGCCGAAGAGCTGGGAGCTGCGGTCGAGGTGCCGGTCGAGACCTGGGACGAGCGCTTCACCACCCGGATGGCTGCCCAGACCCGGCGTGAGACCGGGGCGGGGGCGGCCGAGGACTCGATCGCAGCAGCCCACCTGCTGGAGAGCTACCTCCAGTCGGCCAGTAACGGAGAGACACAATGACCGACCGCTGGTTCGACGACCTGCCCGAGCATGACCCCAACGACCCGGAAGCTGTAGAACGGGCGCTACGCCGCCAGGAGAGGGCCGCCAGGAGAGGGACCGCAAAAGGTGGACGGCCAACCCGCGTAAAGAAGCCCGCCAGAGGCGGACGAAGCGGCGGACCAAAGACCGGAAGGATCGTCGCTGCGGCAGTGGGTGCGGTCGGCCTGATTCTCGTCTTGTGGTTCTTCTTTGCCCTCTTTCAGCCCTTCAAGGGCTCCGGTGACGGCGAACCCTTCCCGGTCAAGGTGCCGGCCGGAAGCAGCGTTGGCCAGATCGGTGACCTGCTCGCCGAGAAGGGAGTCATCTCCAACGCGACTCTCTTCGAGCTTCGCGCCACGATCTCGGGAAAGCGTGGTGACCTGAACCACGGTGTCCATCAGTTCCGGGAGAACATGTCCTATTCGTCGGCGATCGACGAACTGGCGAAGACCACAGCCCGTCGCACGATCTCGGTGACGATTCCGGAGGGGCTGAGCCGGTCGGAGACGGCCGACGTGGTCGCCGCCGCCGGCATACCCGGCGATTACATGGACGCGACCGTGAAGGTGCCCGGCTTCGATCCGAATGAATATGGCGCACAGGGTCGTGCCGAGAACCTCGAAGGATTCCTCTTCCCTGCCACCTATGAACTGAAGCCGAGCGCTGACGTGAACGACCTCGTCGAGCAGCAGCTGCAGGCCTTCGAGGACAACATCGCCGGGGTCAACATGAAGTACGCGAAGTCGAAAAACCTGACGGTCTACGACGTACTCACCATCGCCTCGATGGTCGAAAGGGAAGTCTCCATTCCCTCCGAGCGCAAGACGGTCGCTGCGGTCATATACAACCGTCTCAAGATGGGCGAGCCGTTGGGAATTGACGCGACAATCCGCTTCGCACTCGACAACTGGACCGAGCCACTAACCGAGTCGGACCTCGCCACCGATTCTCCGTACAACACCCGGCTCAACGGTGGTTTGCCCCCGGGGCCGATCGGCAACCCCGGTCTCGACTCGATCGAGGCAGCCGCCCGGCCCGCTGACACAGACGTCTGGCTCTACGTCGTCAAGCCGGGCACCTGCGGCGAGCATGTGTTCTCCTCGTCGCTCG
>WBZM01000461.1_pt1 | contig 57679 bp, 54 predicted proteins | sample 5204271 | NCBI WGS metagenome assembly WBZM01 (sample SAMN12344346, study PRJNA552823) | activated sludge metagenome | biome: Activated sludge suspended growth; feature: Nitrification reactor; material: Wastewater; isolation source: activated sludge from nitrification reactor of wastewater... | reverse complement strand
CGAGGGTGTCGGCATCCGCCTTCGCGGCGTCGATCTCCGCCACCATCGCCTCACCCACCGCCCGATCCGCGCATCGCACCGGATCGGCATCGATGTCGGACAGATCGGCAGCCGTCGGCACCGGGCCAGCTGACGCCACCGAACCGATGCGCACCACATGGCTGAAGACCTGCACGCCGGCCGCCTGCTCAAGCAGAGCCTTGGCCACGGCGCCGAGCGCGACCCGGGCCGCCGTCTCCCGAGCGCTCGCGCGCTCCAGCACCGGGCGGGCATCGTCGAAGGCATACTTCTGCATGCCGACGAGGTCTGCGTGTCCCGGCCGCGGACGGGTCAATGGGGCGTTGCGTGCCTGCTTGGCCAGAACGGCCTCGTCGACGGGGTCAGCGGCCATGACCTGCTCCCACTTGGGCCACTCGGAGTTGCCCACCTGGATCGCGATCGGTCCGCCTTGGGTCCGGCCGTGCCGGATCCCGGCGAGCAGTGTCACCTCATCGGCTTCGAACTTCTGCCGGGCCCCCCGGCCATAACCGAGACGACGACGCGCCAGAGCAGCCGCCACATCCTCGGTGGTGACCGCCACATCGGCCGGCATGCCCTCCAGCACAGCAGTGAGTACGGGGCCGTGCGACTCCCCGGCCGTCAACCATCTGAGCATGTCCCCCATCGTGTCAGAAGGGCCTACAACTCCCCGTTCTTGCCCTCGCAGATGCTGACCCGGACGTCGGTGTCGGTACGTCCCATCCAGGCACAGTCGCCACCCAGGGGAGCTACGTACACCACGCCCTCGTCACCTGGGATGTTGATGTAGAACTTGCTGCGGTCGCCTTGCACCCGGGCGATGACGTAGTCGCCCGCCACCTCGACGACGGCCACCGTGACCGCATCTTCCGCGTCCTTGCCGTTGTTGATGGGCTCGGGGACAACGTTCTTATCAGCCTCCGGCTTCTCATCGGAGGAGTCGGAGCCACTGACGTCAACAGGCTTGGTGCTCTTCGAAGACCCGTTGTCGACGGTGGTCGATGGGTCGGTGTTGGTGGTGCCGTAGGAACTCGTCTTCTTGGGCGAGGTCTTCTTCGTCGGGGAGGTGGGTTCCGTCCCGGAATCCGAGACGTCGTCCTCCGAGCCGGCCAATGGACCGAAGGGGTTGGCGTTCGTGCCGCGTCCTACCACTGTCGCGACCAGCGGATCGGTGGGTTCTTCGGACTCCAGTGTGGGCGATGGACTGGGCCGCTGGCCCTGCGGCACGGCCCCGGAATCAACGACGTCCCCGCCGCCGGACATCAGCAGGTAGAGGCCTCCCAGCAGTGCGACGGCCAGAGCTATCACGAGCATGATGACCGCTCGCCTGTTCTCGTGCAGGTACTCCGACATGCTCATTCACCTCCTGATTGCAGCTCCGCCGGCAACTGCACGGCATCACCGTTGAGGACGAAGACCCTGGCCTGCATTGTGAACTCGAGTGGCGCCTTCGCCCCGGTATCGGTCTGGCGGTTGACGTCCATGACGGTGATCAGGAATGCGCGCTGTTGCTGCTCCAAACGGGCGATCAGGTTCTGGATGGACTGGTAGCTGCCCTGTCCCGACAGGGTCAGCGGCACGTAGGCGACCCCGGTGTTCTTCGGAGCGACGCCCTGGCCGAGGTTCGACGGCGTCGGCGCGGGAGCAGCCTTCGAGGGCTGGTCCGACGCGGTCGACTCCGGCGCGGTGGACGACGTCGTGGGCTCAGGAGCCACCTTGAACAGCGTGATCTGTCCGGGTTGCAGTGAGTCCAGTTCGACGTTCTCGGCGCGAGCCTCCGCCTGGATGGTGCGCATCAGTCGCGGCACGTTGACGTCCTTGGGGATCTTGGCCCGGATGCGTTCCAGAACCTCGATCTGGCGCTCCAGGTCCGCCATCTGCTCGGCCAGCTGACGGGTCTGCGCCATCACCGACTCCGTCTTACGATCCGTGGCGTCGACCTCCTCGCGGGTCTGGGACACGGCCCCGTAGACAGGGTTGACGACCAGCATCCAGCCGGCGAACCCGACCATGAGCACGAAGAGCATGCCACCGATCAACCAGAAGCGCGGGTTGTTCCTCATTCGTCGGCCTCCACGTAACGGCCGGAGAGGGCCTGGTCGGTCAGTTCAGCGGTGTTGGTGAACAGGTAGACACCGTTGGTGTCGTCACGAGAGACGTCGGTGAGGATCACGTTCTGGTAGTCGGGGTTGTTGCGCAGGGTCTCGATCCACAAGGAGACGTCGTTGAAGGTCGCGGCCTCACCGGAGAAGGTGACGGTGCCGACCAGCGGGGCCACCGCCTCATCGGTGGCCTTTGCGACCGTGTCAGCCTCGTCCTCCGGCCCGATGATCATCGACACCTGGGTCAGCGACACGCTCGGTGGCATGATCGCAGCGAGGTTGGCCACCAGTCGCGCGACCTGTACCTCGTTGCCCATCGCCTGTGCGAGCTCGGCGCGCGCGGCGTCCACTGCGGCATAGACCGCGGGCACCTCGGCGTATTTGGCCTTCTCGGCCTCCGCGTCACGCAGGCGCTGCTGGGCCGTGGCGAGCTCAGCAGTGGCCGATGCGAGTTGCACACGGCCGATGACGAACAATCCGGCCAGCAGTGCCACGACTGCCAGGAGGGCGAAGAGCACCATGCGCTTGGACCGTTGCACCTGGCGACGCAGCAGGATCGCGGGCGGAATCAGGTCGGGTGTCGGGAAGTCGCGGCGGTCGAGCAGAGCATCGAGTCCGCCGGCGGCCACCTGTACGAGCGGTTGTTGATCCGGGCCGCTGGGGGGTTCCTCTGAACCGGTGGGCGGCGTGGCGCTGTAGGAGGTGGTCATGCCGCCCCCAACGCCAGGCTGACGGCTGGAGCCGCCGCGGGGGTCGCTGACAGGGCGCTCTGTTCGGCGGACAGGCCCTTGCCCGGGTGCACGCCGTGCGGCGTGCCGGCCATGACCGGGACTCGCAGGACGGTCCCCAGGATGGGGACGAGCCCGATCGTGGCCCCGCCACCGCCGACCACGTAGGCACGTTCGATGCGGCGGTTCTCGCTGGTCTTGTAGAAGTCGATCGAGGTCCGGATGTCCGTGACCAGGTCGGTGAGTGCCGCACGTACGGCGTTCTCGGTGGCGGAGCGGTCTGCGGCCGACATGCCGGCCCACATCGAGGGAACCGCAAGCTTCCACCGCTCGGCCTCGTCCTCGCTGATCGCCAGTGTCTCCGCGAGCGCGGTGGTGATATCCCGGCCGCCGCGACTGAGGATGCGCACGAAGTGAGGCTGCCCATGCTCCTGGATCGTGACGCTGGTCATCGCGGCACCAACATCGATCACGGCCTCAGCACCGGGTGCGTGGGCGTCGGCAACCGCACCGAGGGTCGCCAGCGGAGTCAACGTCACGGACACGACACTCAGACCCGCGGCCTCGATGGCGTCGACCATCGTGAGCACACCGTCCTCGCCGGCTGCCACCAGCAGGCCACGCAGCATCCGGGACCCGTCGTCGTCGAGCACCTCCTCGTAGGCCAGGAAGTCGAGTACGCAGTCCTCCACCGGCATCGGGAGCAGATCGGCGGCCAGCAACGGCAAAGCCTTCGCGAACTCCTTCTGCGGCACCCACGGCAGATCGACCTGCCGGGCGACCATCCGTTGGCTCACGGCACCCAGGTGGACGTCCTTGCTCGCGGGCTTGGTGCCTTTGATCAGATAGCGGATGGCGTCCGTCAGCGCTGCGGAGTCGACCACCTCACCGTCCACGACGACTCCGGGGGTCAGAGCGACCTGGCCGAATTGCTGCAGCGTCGCGCCGGATCGGCCCCTCGCCACGGTCGCCAAGCGCACGGCGGAGGAACCCACCTCCAGACCTACAGTCATCCTGGCCACGGCTACCTCCATCACGCCTCACCGTGGCATCGGCCGGAACGGCCGGATTGTTGAGCCGGAATTCACTCAGATGAGCGAATCGGTGTACCAATCCGCGATCCGCTGCCCCCACACGACCGCCAGCAACGCGGACGCGATCATGAACGGACCGAACGGCAATGCGCTCTTGCGGCCCGCCATGCCCACCACAATGGCACCCACACCCCACACCGCACCGAGGACGAATGCGCCGAAACCGCCCACCACGAGCGTTCCCCAGCCCACCCAGGCCATCACAGAACCCAGACTCAACGCGAGTTTGGCGTCGCCCCATCCCATGCCACGGGGGAAGAACGCCGCGAGCAGTGCATACACGAGGGCCAGGGCGAGTCCGCCGATCGCAGCCCGCAGCCACGCCGACCAGGTGTCCTCCATCGCCGCCGTAAGGGTGAATCCCCCCAGTACGACGAGGTATGTCGACAGGGTGAGACTGTTGGGCAACCGCTTGACCTCGAGGTCGATGAGGAACAGCGCGATGCACGCGGCCATGAACCACAGCGCGAAGGGAAGCAGTACGGACCAGCCGACCCACCAGGCGGTGAGGCCGAAAAGCAGCCCCGTGGCAAGCTCCACCAACGGGTAGCGAGCGGAGATCCGTGTGCCACAGTCACGGCAACGGCCGCGCAATACAAGCCACGAGACGACCGGAACGTTGTCGTAGGGGCGTATGGGGTGATCGCAGACCGGACAGTGCGACGCCGGATGTGACAACGACTCCCCGCGCGGCAGTCGCCACACGACCACGTTGAGGAAAGACCCGATGAGCAGGCCGAGCAGTCCGGCGATCACCACCACGGGTGAAGCCTAGTGCCGTGAGGGACCTCGCTACCGGAGCCTGTGGACACTGGCGATCAGTACCTCGCCGGCAGCTCGCCGGTGACCTTGGAACCCCACGCCGCGTTGGTCCACTGCGGGAAGTAGGGCGGTGAGGCGAACTGCAGACGGGTGTCATAAGAGTAGTCCTTCGCGAACCCTGTGCCGCCGGACGTTCCCACGGCTCCACGCCACTTCTGGGCGATGGATCCGCGCACGGACAACGTCCCGAGATCGGCGCCCTGGTTGTAGTTCTGCACCCAGAAGCTGCGCTGCAGTGTCTGGATGGAGGCGTAGATCCAGAAGTTCTCGTCGTCGTCGGTCAATCCGGCGTGGCTGATGTTGCTGTAACTCGTGCCGTAGGTCTTCGTCGTCGTCCAGGTACACGTGATCGTGTTGTTGTTGGAACCACCGCTGGTGGGGCTCGAGATGTTCGTCGTGCTGTTGGTAGGACACGTCTTGGTCAGACTCTTCGGACTCTTAACCGTGGAGGTCAGAGTCTCACTGGTACCACTCACCGACCGCGAAACCGGGTGGTACACGACCACCGAGTTGGCCGCGACCAAGCCCACCATGTCCGGGCCGATGGCCGTGTTGCCCGTCGTGGTGCTGTTGATCGTGAGGTCGCCGGTCACGATGACGTTGTTCTGGGCCGCAATGGTCACGCGTCCGTTGACCACCCCCTCGATGTAGACGTTGCCCAGCCCGCAGTCAAAGGTGGTCGGGTGCACATCACCGGACGGGACGACCGTGCCGGTCTGGACTGCAGGCGTGAACGACGGGTCCGCTACCCAGGTGCCGCTGATCTTTTTCCACTTCTTCGTCGTGGTAAAGGTTGAGGAACTCGGGTTGTAGAAACTGATATCGGTCACCTCCTGGAACGTGGTGCCCGTTCCCTTGGGGATCTGATCGGTGGACGTGCTGCCGGAGGTGGTCCCGTTGACGATCTGGCCCGGGACGCATGCAGCTGAGCCGGCGGTGGATGCCTGCACGTAGATCACCAGATCATCCGGGACCGGCACGGTCTGCCCGGCGGCCGGGTACTTCTGGCCCGTGGCGGGTATGAACTGGGACGCGTTACCGCAGTTCAGGCCCGCGTCTGATCCCGGACCCTTTAGGCTCTTGCCCGAACTCGTGGTGTTCCACACCGTCATCGTGCCGTTGCTGTTGAAGCGGATTCTCGTGTCTCCGTAGTAGTTGCACCCTGGGTAGGTGGCGAACTTGTCCGAGTTGTCGGGCAGGTAGAGAGTCAGCGCCGGCCGCGCACCTGCCGTGCCCACGTACGGGTTCACGGACGAGGTGCTGCGCCAGCACTTGCCGTCGCCGGCATTGGTCCCGACCCCACTCGCGTCCGGGGTACCCGCGGCCTCGGTGCAGTTGGGGTCCGCGACCTCGTAGCCCTTGAGGAACCGCGGCCGCGTGCCACCGGAGTTGCTCATCAATGGGGAATCGTTGAAGTGCACATCCCCGTCGAGGACGTCGTTGCCCGCGAACTGAATCTCCTGGCACCAGTTGTTGGTGACACGACCGCCACCTTGCCACCAGTACGTGGCCAAGGTCGGCCCGCTCTTGCCGCAGGCGTCGTATTTGGCGCCGCCCGTGGCCAGGGACTTCGATCCTCCCGGCGGGTAGGCCACCAGGTTCTGTGGATCGGCGTCCTCGAAGTCGGTGTAGTACAGGAAGTCGGTCGACCCGCCGCGCGCGACGCGCACCTGAATGGTGCGCGAAACCCCACGCACCTTCCCGGTCGACTCAACCCAGACCGAGCCGTCTTTCCAGAAGTTCGCGGTGTTCACGTCGTAGTGGAACTTGCCTGCCGTGGGCTTGCCCGCTTGGACGTTCACCCATCCCGGCTCCGTGCCGCTGTTCCAACCGCAACTGTTCGTCTCAGCCTTGGGGCCCTTGAGGGCCACGTTGCTGCAGTCCACCGTGAGGGCGTACGCATCGGTGCGGTTGAGTTTGGCGAGGTAGTCGTCGACCCCGGCTTGGGCCGCCGCCAGGGCCGCCTGCCAGTTCTCGTCGCGGCTGACCTGGGGAGCGACACCCGTCGCGTATGCGAGGGCCGCGGCCACCACAACGGTCATGATGGACATCATCCCCAGCACCATGATCATGGCGGCACCACGATCCTCGTGCTGCGGTTGAACGAGCGTCATCATGATCACCTCCTCATGGTGTCGGCGTGGGTTGGATGAGCGAATCAGCGTTCGGCAGCGTGACCCGCGCGGTGACGGTGGCCGACTCGGCACGCGTTGAGGGGCGCACCCGCATGACTAGGTCGATGCTGTCCACTGCCTTGAGTTTGGACGTTGCCGACTGCAACGGGGGGACGATCTTGGCTCCGGTGCGGTCGTAGTACGTGAAGATGGCACCCGACTCCACGTCACGGGCCAGGACACGGGTACGGACCGGGCAGCTTGGCCCCGGCGTGCAGTACTGGTAGTTGAAGTCGTTCACCGCGTGCACGTTCGGCTTCTGCACGGTCTCGGTGAGTACGCCGTCATTGCTTACGGCGTATGTCACGCGGCGCGGTCCCAGGTCGGTGGTCCCTGTCGCAGGGAGGATCCCGTCGTTGTCCACGTTGGCGTAGAACTGCACCGACCGATCGTCACCGGCGATGAACGCCGCCACGTCGCACCCACTGCATGTCGCCTGCACTTGTGACGGCAAGATCGCCGTGCGCAGGACCCGGGTCATGCCCTCCACCGCCACGTTCGTCTGCGACAGGCCATCCAACCGCGATGCGTTGTCGGTCATGGTCCGCTGAGCGACGATGAGCCCTTCAGTGACGATCGTCAGCACGATGCCAAGGATGGAGATCACCACGAGCATCTCCACGACGGTCACACCGTCGTCGCGCTTTGCCGGCAGGATCCTCATCCGATACCCCCGAGCGGCAGTTCGAGCGGGTAGGTCACGGAACCGTCGGCTGGCATGTCCGCAGCGATCTGGTAACTGTCTGCGGTCAGCGTCCACTGACCGTACGGCAGGGCGGCCCGCAGAACCCCGTTCTCGTCAGTCGTACCGAGATCTAACTCCGTCTCCGCACACCCCTCGGTGTCAACGATCGTGGCCTCAACGGCGGTGTTGGCAAGGGGCAGGTCGTCGTCGTCGAGGAAGGTCACGATGAGTGGCTTCAACTCGACCTCCGCAGTGACGGTCTCCCCTGGCTCCGGTGTGACCGGGTTGGCGCGCGCGCCGCCGGTGGTGGCGGGATCGTTGAGAACGCAGGTGCCGGCCCACACCGAGTAGCCGTCCGGGAAGGGCCACAGTCCGGCCACCGTAGTGGTTCCGCTGTCGACCTCCTTCTTGCCCATGGTCGGAAGGCTCGCGTTGAACAACGTGACCGATGCCGGCGGTGCGGGCTCCTGGAACTCCTCGCCGGCCTCGTCGGAGATCACGTACTCAAGATTCAGTGTTGCCGAGGCGTCATAACTGAACGGCACGATCTGGATGGATCCCGCGGACACTGTGGCCGGCTTCGAGGTGGAGGGCTGGCCGTCGAAGCTCACATAGCCTGGCTCGTCGAGGATGACGGTGTAGTTGCCTACGGTGGACAGTGCGAAAACGGCGCAGCCATCGCCTGCGGTCACCCGAGTCTGGCCGCCGCCAGGGCCGGTGATGTCCACCGGCAGCGAGGCGACGCCGGTGCCGTCCGCCCCGATGACTTTGGCCGCGATGAATCCTTGGATAGTGGCCAAGGTGCCTTTCGGTGGAGTGAGGACGGTGTTCGACTCGACGTCACGCTCGCTATCGTTTTCGACCCACGACACCCGGACATTCACGCCCAGCGAAGGGTACGTGACTGCTGAGCCGCCGTCGCAAGGGCTTGTGCCGGTTCCGGCCGGCAGCCACTCGACAGTGCGGACGACGGTGAAGTCTGTGCCGTCCAGGTTCAGGGGTTGACCGCTCGTGCCTCCGGGCAGCGGATGGGGGTTCGTGACCTCGGATGTTGCGCCCAGGGTGGTCGGTGCACTCTTTGAGGAGCCGAACTCGTTTCGCACGATCTCGAGCTCGCGGGCGGCGAGGTTGGTCGCCTGCACCCGGGCCCGGTCCTCGCGGGTGACCGACATGGCCAGTTCCAGACCGTAGGCGAACGATGCCGAGACCAGCGCGAGGATGGTCATGGAGACCATCAGCTCAATCATCGTGAATCCGGCGTCGCGCACACCTTCGCCGCTGCGGCGCCATGGCCGCAGACCGGGGCGGGCATTCCGGGCTGTCACGCTCTATCCATCGACTCGATCGGGTGACATCTTGAACACGGAAGGACCCCGGCTGAGCCGGGGTCCTTCGCATTAGGGGTCAGGGGATCACGGGCATGCCGTCGTTGACAGTCCGGTTGGGCTGGAGTAACTGAACGTCGTACCGGACGCGGAAACAGCTTCCAGGCAGTAGCTCGTGTTGCTGGTCGCATCCACGACGATGGCAGCGCCACCGGTGTAGTTGGTGGCCGGTGAGTACTTGAAACCAACGCTAGTCAGTTCCGCGCCGGCCGGAGTCTGCGCCGAGTACACGCCGTTGTCCGTCAACCAGGTCTCTTGCGCCGTGGCGGCATTGCGCAGGTCAGCCTTGACCGCACTGTCCCAGCCCTTCTTCCGCTGGTTCAGGAACACGGGGATGGCGATTGCGGCCAGGATGCCGATGATGATGATCACGACGAGGAGCTCAATGAGGGTGAAGCCCTCTTCCTTCTCCCGCGCCGCTGCGATACGTGCGAACATTTCGTACTCCTTCGAATGCGGGGTCGTCACACCCCGATGGCAATGACAGTTCCTTCATCGGACGCCGCGTACCCATTACCCAAGGTCGATTCCTCCATTTGCCGCAGAGTTGCTCCAAACGGGTGACCTCCCGCGCAATGATTGAGGTCCCGCAATGTGCGGAACCCTCAATCTGTGAAGAGATCAGCTGCACGCCCCCGTCCCGAGTCCACTCGCACTGGAGTAGTGCCAGACAGTCGTGGATGCGGAGGTGGCGGTCAGGCAGAAGGTGGAGTTGCCGGTCGCTGCGACTGTGATCGACGGAGTACCAGCGCTGTAGTTGGTTCTGGGTGAGTACTTGAATCCGACCGCGGTCAACTCAGCGCCTGCAGGGGTCTCAACCGAGTAGACGCCGTTATCCGTGAGATACGTCTTCTGGGCTGTTGCGGCGTTGCGGAAGTCGGCCTTGACCGCGCTGCCCTTCTTGCGCTGCTTCAGGAACACGGGGATGGCGATAGCTGCCAGAATTCCGATGATGACGATCACGACGAGGAACTCGATGAGAGTGAAGCCCTCTCCCGCGCTGCCGCGATGCGTGCCAACATAAGCACTCGTTGGTATCTGGGATGTCACCCCCGATTTCAATGACATGCAAGACTCCGGACGAGAAGTTGCGATTCCGGACACGCCATTCCCCGTTCGGGCTAACCGAGGGTGATCGTTCACCCAACGGAGTGAACGATCACCCCCATTGACGCACTAGCCTTCCATGGCATGCGAGACTCCCCGACCTCTCGGGCCTCGACGTGCCCCGACATGCCAACGCGCTCTAGAGTGCAACCTGATGCGTGAGATGACCACATTCGCCAAACGACACGGATGGGTTGGTCTGGCGGTTCTCTTCGCCTTATTGACGGCCCGCCGGGTCCTCTCGGCGATGGGGGAAACAACCCCTATCGGGGTGGACCAACTGCTGCGCGCGATCCCCGATGTCGCGACGTTCGCGCAACTCGGGGAGTCGGTTCTCAGAGGCGATCTCACCGCCGCCTACTCGAGCCCCTTCAATCAGGCCGGCCCCCTCCAGATTGTGCTCGATGCAGTCCTGCGGCTACTCGTCTCACCCCTCCCAGCGACCGCAGCGATCGCCGTCTTGTGTGTGGTTGTGGCCTTGGTGCCGCTATTGGTCAGCGGCTACGCCGCCCGACGTCTGGCCGAGTCAACTTCCCCCGGGGACCAGTGGATGTGGCTGGCCGCGTGGGTGGCCGTACTCGTGCTGGGTCTGGTGGGGGCCGATGAGGAGAACGTTCTCTCAGGGCATTGGTGGCAGATTCCCGTGCTGGTGTTGTGGGCCGGCGCTGCTCACGCGACGGTGCTCAGGCGCCCTGTCCTCGCAGGCGCGCTCGTGGGCGTGGCCACTGGATTGGAACCCTGGGGCATCCTGGGCCTCTTGGTGCTGGCGCTATGCGATGGTCTGCGCACAGCGCTCAACGTCGCAGCGACCGCGGTGATTGTGGCGTCGGCACTGTGGATTCCCTTTGTCCTCGGCGGGTCTTTCCAGATGGCGGCGTATCGCTGGAACGTCAGAGCGGACAGCATCTGGAGTCTGATCGTCGGAGGCGAGAGCCCATTCCCGTGGGGCCTGCGCGTACTGCAAGCCATGCTTATCGCCGTAATCGGCGTACTCTGTGTCTTCATCTTCATCCGTCCACTCCGGATGGCGGGGCAACCCCAGTGGCTCACGGCGTGCCTGCTGTTTCCGGTGGTCATCGTGCTACTGCGCGTCGCAAGCGACATCTGGTTCGGCTCGTACTATCTGATGTCGCCCGCAGTCCTGCTCGTCCCGACGGCCGTGGTGTGGCTGCTTGCGCGCCGACCTGCAGGCATCTGGTTCGGGCTCTCATCGTGGGTGGTGCTTGTCGCAGCAAGTGGGATCCAGCCATTCGCGCTCAGCGCGGTAGCTTTCGCTGCTGCTGTTGTGGGCTTGCGAGCGCTGAAGAAGTTCCCGGCGGAAGAAGCCCCCACATGAGCACAAGTAACAGACCTGGGGACATCGCCAGTTCGTTCCGCACGCAATTGAGATCGTCGGCGTTCGCGCGTCGGGGTCTTCTACTCGCTCTGGCGGTCCTCATACTCGGGCAGTGGTACCTGCACATCGATGGATGGGCGAGCATTCCAGCCACCGATGTACGGGTCTACGCACAGGGGGGTCGCTGGGCACTGGAACGCTGGGACCTGTACTCCGAGACTTTCCCGTCGGCGTTCAATGGCTACTTGCCATTCTCATATCCGCCGTTCGGGGCCATCACCATGGTGCCGTTGGGCATCCTGCCAGATGCCTGGATCTTCCCGGTGTGGACGCTGGTCTCAGTCGCCTGCCTCCTGGCGATACTCGTCGTCAGTTTCGGTCCCCTGCTTCAACGCATGCCCTCCACGGGTTCTCGGCTAGCTGCCGTGTGCGTAGGCCTTCTCTTGATCATCCCAACCGGGCCCGTGAGTGAACTGCTTCCTTTCGGACAGATCGGGACGGTGCTCACGCTTGCCTGCTTGCTTGACATGGTGGGCAGGACGTGGCGACTGCCTCAGGGAGTGCTCGTCGGGGTCATGACCGCCGTGAAGCTCACACCTGGGCTCTTCATTGTCCATTGGGCAGTGAATCGGCAGTGGCGTCCTGCGTTGACTTCACTCACAACGCTCGTTCTCTGTTGGGTCGTCGGAGCCCTGTGGTTGCCCACGTCAACCGCGACGTACCTATGGGGCCAAAGGCTGATCGTCAATCCCACCGCCCGCGCGGCCCGTCCGGACATGGTGTTCAACCAGTCCATTGGAGGCCTTCTCGCAAGAATGAACGACGGCCAGATCCCAGCGCTGCCCTTCGCGGTGTTGGCTATCGTTCTGTGCGCGGTTGGGCTCGCCGCGGCCGCAATCGCGGTCAAAGCACAGGCACCCCTCTCTGCAGCGGCGATCGTGGGCCTGACCAGCGTGATCGTTTCCCCGGTGTCCTGGAGTCATCACGCTGTCTGGCTGATCCCAGCACTTGGTGCCATCATCGGGGGCGCCACAGGAAGGCGGCGAGTAGTTCTCGGCGCTCTGCTGCTGGCTGCCCTGTATTACCCAACGAGAGGGTGGATGCCTCTCGAAGTGAGCCTGCATTTTCGGGAGGTGTGGTTCGCCCTGTATTGCCTGACCATCGTCGCCCTAGTAGCGATCGCGTGGAGGAGCCTGAAGGGAAACACACAAGCCTTCTGAGTCCGACATGAAGGCCGCACTTGCGAGGCGAAAGGCTCTACCCGTTCGGAGTACCGGACACGACTGTGGGAGCCGGCCGCAGCCGACTCCCACAGGTCAGGTCGATCAGGCGCAGGCATTCACGCCGTTCACGCCCACCTGGCCGAGGCCACCGGTGTTCGTGTAGACGAAGGTCGCCCCAGAGGCCGAGGTGCCCTGCATGCAGTAGTTGTTACCAGCAGTGGTCGCGGTCAGGCTCGCCACACCACCGGAGTAGTTCTTCGCCGCCGAGTACTTGAAGCCCACGGTTTCCAGGTTAGCCACGTCGTTGGTGTAGCCGGCACCTTCGGTGAGCCAGGTCTCCTGGGCGGTGGCCGAGTTGCGCAGGTCGGAACGCACCGCGCTGTCGAAGCCCTTGTTGCGCTGGTTCAGGAACACCGGGATGGCGATCGCTGCCAGGATTCCGATGATGATGATGACCACGAGGAGCTCGATGAGGGTGAAGCCCTCTTCCTTGTCCCGGGCTTCCATCAGCTGCTTGATCACTATGTTTCCCCTTCGATATGGCAATCCGGGCGCTCGCCCGTATGCCAGTGACGATGGGGGGTCCCGGTATGCGTCAGGTCCGGGGAACCTCAAGGGAGTCTCAAGTTGACCAAGCTTCACTCGATTCGGTGACATTCACCCATTAGAGTGACCGCTGCTCCGATCGGGGACCCGACTGCACCGTCCGGGGGACGTTTCAGGTGCGCATCTCGTCGGTCAGATGGTGCGTGAGGTTGTGGTAGTGCAGCCGCCAGTCCGGGCGGTTGGGCCAGGGATGATGCTCGATGTGTGTGATGCCTGTGTGGTGGGTCTCCACGGCGACCACGCTCCAAGGCCCTTTCTCGAAGATGTATTCGAACATGGCCTCGATGACACCGGCATGGGCCACGATCAGGATCCGACGGGTGTCCTCCTCCTGTGGCCCCCCCAGTCGGTTCCGGCGGGTGGCGGGTACGAGCGTCTCGATGAAGGCCCCGATCCGGGAGCGGAACTGCATCCAGCTCTCCCCCGTCGGTGTCACCGGGGTGTAGGGGTCGAGTGTCCCCCACAGGTCCGGGATGAATGGCTCGAAGTCGGCGCTCGGGATGGGAGTCCCATCGGCGCGGCAGGTTCCGATCTCCCGCAGGCCGTCCTGGAGGATCGGGTGCATGCCGACCACCGTGCCGATGATCTCCGCCGTTTGGACCGTGCGGGCCACGCTGCTCGCGTAGAACTCACTCGCCTGGATGTTCTCCCTGATCCACTCCCCGGCACGTTCGGCCTGTTCGCGGCCGAGATCGGTGAGCGGCTCGTCCCGGTGCTCGACGGTGAGATCGCCGAGATTGACGTGGCTCTGTCCGTGCCGGACGAGATACATGTGCACGCGCCTCACGCTACCGTGCGTGCGGGTCCACACTGCGTGCGTCAGGCACCAGCCGGTACCGGCCGCTGCTCGTGCTGCCGGTAGTCCGGCGTCTCAGGCATATAGGCCCGGTCGTAGAACAGCGGGGACGCGATGGCGAGGTCGGCGGTCGCCCGGTTGATCGCGATCGGGACGTTCCACACCCCTGCCAGCCGCATGAGCGCTTGCACATCCGGCTCATGTGGCTGAGCGGTCAGTGGGTCGCAGAAGAACACCACGAGGTCGATGCGACCGTCGGCGATCATGGCCCCCACCTGCTGATCCCCTCCCAGCGGGCCCGACAGCAGGCATTCGATCGACAGATCGAGGTCCTCGGACAGCAGCCGTCCGGTCGTACCGGTGGCGACGAGCTCGTGACCGGCGAGGATCCCCCTGTTGTATCTGGCCCACGCGAGGATGTCCGCCTTCTTCGCATCGTGGGCGACGAGGGCGATCCGTTTGCGGGTGTCTCGCATCTGGTTCATGTCCCGATGGTCCCGTGCGCGTGTGAACGCACGGTTTGTGCGGTGTTACGGATGGGCCACGCCAGGTGTGAGGTGAATCACTGGACTTCGCAGGCCACACCGTTGCGGTTGGGGTCGAGGGCTGGGGCCACCTGTAGATAGACGCGCTTGCAGACCAACGGCTTGCGGTAACCCTTCTTGACCGCCTTGCGCGCCGCCTTGGCGTTCTTGGCGATGCCCGCGCTGTACTCCGCCCTCAGTTGCTTGCAGGACGTGAAAGCCTTGGTGGGCATGGGCTCCGCGGCAACTGGGCCGGCAAGCACGATCGGAGCCGCGACAACAGCCGCGACGAGTACAGCACGCATCGGTTCCTCCTTGGTCATGACCAGCCTGAGGCGCCACGGTGGGCACGTCCAGCCTCAGAAGGGTTCCGTAAGAAGTCGGTAACACCGCCCGATAGCCAAGCAATCCATGACCGGACACCGCCCCGACCCCGGGGTTGTCCACAGATTTCGTCGGCATTCGTTGTGTGTCGCACCCCGCTCGAAGACTGGACACATGTTCGAAATGGGTGGTGTGACCGGAAGCGGGTCCGGGATGCTCGACCGGCTCACCGCGGCGGTCGACGAGCTTCTCACCGCCGACCACCGCGACGGATCGCTGGTCGATCTGGTAGCCGACATCGCCACGCTGCACACCCAGGAGCAGCGCCTGGCCGCAGTCAAGCTGGCCATGATCCGGGTCTGCGACGCCGATGGCGGGCATCATCTGGCTGGCTTCGCCACCACCGGATCGATGCTCACCGACGAACTGCATCTGGCGCCCGGACATTGGCAGGCGATGCTCAAGACCGCACGCATCCTGGCCACTACCTTCCCGGCCACAGCACAGGCCCTCAAGGATGGGCAGATCAGCTACCCGCACGCGGTCGCCCTCGCCCGCGCGAAGGCCAAACCGCCGGCGGACAGGCTCGCCGAGGCGGAGCCGCTACTCCTGGAGGTGGCCGCCGCCGGCTCCCCCGCGATGGTCCGTGCCGCTGTCGACCGCATGGCAGAACTGCTCGAACCCGAACAGCACGACCAGCAGGACCAGGAAATCCGTCAGCGCCGCTACTTGAACGTGTCGCAGACCCTGGACGGCTGGTGGGCTGTGGACGGGCACCTGCCACAGGAGGTCGGGCAACGGCTCAACGCCGCACTGGAGGAGTTCGCCACCCCGGCCGACCCGGCTGATACGCGCACCGCCCCACAACGACGCGCCGACGCGATTGCGGACATCGCCGATGCGTCACTGGACGGCGAGACCACCGGCGTCACAGCGGTCACCATCACCGCCGACGCCGAACACCTCGACAGGGTCGGCGCCACGTTCGATGACACCGGAATGCCTGTGGGCCTGAGCACCTACGACGTGGCGGTGTGCCAGTCCCGACTGACCTTGGTTATCTCCCAACGAACCGGGATCAGATGGAGCCCCTTGGCCGTGGGCAGACTGAACCGCTTCGCCACGCCCGCCCAACGCGCAGCACTCCATCAGCGCGACCACGGCTGCGTCTACCGCGGCTGCACCCGACCCGCCCGCCGCTGCCACGCCCATCACATCGTCGACTGGCGAGACGGCGGTGTGACCGACCTGTCGAACATGGTCCTGCTGTGCGCGTACCACCACCGGATGATCCACCTCGGACGCGCCGAGTTCACCGACGATCCCGAGACTCCCGGCCGCCGCATCGCAGTGCCCAGCCGGCGACATAGCTGAACCGCCGCCTAACCCGCGGTGGTTCACAACCCAACTCGTGCATCAGCACGCGCGGGCATTCCGCCATGCCAAAGCATGAGAAGCCGGGGAGCGCCACCGGCAGGCCTTACCCCTCGATCAGGTCGAAGACCTTGAAGATCGGCATGTACAGGGCCACGATCATCGCGCCCACGATGGCACCAACGACCGCGATCATGATCGGCTCGATGAGTGAGGTCAGAGCTTCAGTGGTCGCTTCGACCTCTTGGTCGTAGAAGTCGGAGATCTTGTGCAGCATGGCGTCCAGTGAACCGGTGTCCTCGCCGACGGCCATCATCTGGACGACCATGGGCGGGAAGACCGGGTGGTTGACCAGTGGTCCGGCCAGCGACTCACCCTGCCTGACGGACACCTCCACGTCGCGCACGGCCCGTGCGATCACGACGTTGCCGGTGGTGTCTGCGACGATGTCCAGCGACTGCAGGATCGGTACGCCGGAGTGGATCATCGTGCCCAGGTTCCGGCTGAAGCGTGACAGGGCGATCTTCTGGAAGAGCGGACCGAACACGGGAGCTTTGAGCTTCATGGGGTCGACGACGTTGCGTACCTGTGGGGTGTGCTTGTACTTCTTCCAGAGGATCAAGCCAATGATGAGAAGAATCACGATGAAGGGCATGCCGGTCTTGAGGATGTTGGAGATCATCACAAGGACGCGCGTCGGCAGCGGCAGTTCGCCCCCGAGTCCTTCAAACATCGTTGAGAACACGGGCACGATGAACAGCAGCATCGCGGTCATCGAGATGATCGCGAAGGCGAAGACCACCAACGGGTAAGTCATCGCGGACTTGACGGTGGAACGCAACTTCACTTCCGCTTCGAAGTTGTCGGCCAACTGCACAAGGACCTGGTCCAGGAATCCACCGGTCTCACCGGCCCGAGTCATGTTGACCATGATGGGCGGGAAGACTTTGGGGTGCTGACCGAGCGCCTGCGACAACGACGAACCCTGTTCGACGGCCAGCCTTACGGAACCGTACACCTCCGCTAGAGCCTTGTTCTCCGTCTGATCGCTGAGGATAGCCAGTGCACGCAGAAGCGAGAGACCCGAATTGATCATGGTGGCGAACTGACGGGCCGAGACCGCAAGGTCCTTCAGTTTGACCTTGTTCCCCACGCCGGGGATCTTGATCTCCTTGTTGAGGCCGGCGTTGGCCTGGGTGATCGAGATCGGGGCGTATCCCATGCTCTTGAGCTTCGAGGCCACTGCGGTCGGGGACTCTGCGTCGATCCGTCCCCGCACGACCTTGCCCGCGCGGTCGCGCACCTGGTAGTCGAAAGTCGCAAGGCTCATCGGGTCCTCCCCGTCAGTCGCATGAAGTCCTCGAGGTGCTGGCACTTCTCCATGCCTTCGTCGAAGGAGATCGCGTTCGTCCGCACGAGTTCCGCGAGGTGCTGGTCGAGCGTCTGCATGCCGAATTGGGCACCCGCCTGCATCGCGGAGTAGATCTGGTGGGTCTTGCCCTCGCGGATCAGGTTGCGGATGGCCGGCGTCGCGACGAGCACCTCAGCCGCCACCACCCGACCACGTTCGTTCTGCCGCTTGCACAACGTCTGGCACACGATTCCCTGAATGGTGCCGGCCAGCTGCTGGCGGATCTGTTGCTGCTGGTGGGGCGGGAAGACGTCGATCACCCGGTCGATGGTCTGGGCGGCATCCTGCGTGTGCAGCGTCGCGAACACGAGGTGGCCGGTCTCCGCAGCGGTCAGCGCGACCTGGATGGTCTCGAGGTCGCGCATCTCCCCGACCAGAATGATGTCCGGGTCCTGCCGCAGGACGTGTTTGAGGGCCTCGGCGAAGGAGTGGGTGTCGGTGCCCACCTCACGCTGGTTGACCAGGCAGTTGCGGTGCCGGTGGAGGAACTCGATGGGGTCCTCGACGGTCATGATGTGGTCGTGTCGCTGTGTGTTCGCGATGTCGATCAAGGAGGCCAACGTCGTGCTCTTACCGGATCCGGTGGGACCGGTCACAAGTACGAAACCACGAGGCAGATTCGAGAACTGCGCGACAACCGGCGGGATGCCGAGCGCTTCGAGGCTCTTCAGCTCGTACGGAATCATCCGGAAGGCCGCCCCCACGGACTCGCGCTGTTTGTACATGTTGACGCGGAAGCGTGCTCTGCCAGGCAGCGCGTAGGAGAAGTCGAGTTCGAGTTGCTCCTCGAAGACCTCCCGCTGCTGCTGGGTGAGCATCGCGTACAGGACCCGCTGGAGCGAGGGGCCGTCCAACTTGGCCGTTCCGGGCAGCGGACGGAGGTTGCCCGACACGCGGACCGTGGGGGGCGCCCCGACGGTGAGGTGCAGGTCACTGGCCTCGAGCGCCAGCATGGCTTCCAGCGCCTCCACGAGGCTGATGTCGCTGCTGCGGACGGTCTGCTCGGTGGTGGGACGGGATGCGGCCTGCTGGGGCGGCGGGGGTGCATTGCGAACCTGAGCACCGTTGGGTGGAGCCGGCATGGCGGCGGGTGCCCCCGTGGGAGGCCCGGTTGGCGCAGCCTGGGGCCGTGTGGGGGGTGGAGCGTTGTATGCCGACATCCGAGGTCCTTCCCGAACCGTTCATGATCCGTGTCGGCACTCCTCGCGGATTCCTTGAATGGGTGACCCCCCGAACGGCGGTGGCAAACAGGTGGGGTTCAGTGGTGTGCAGTGGCCGCTTCAGCCATCGGGGATCGTCACGGCGCAGCACTCGATAGCGAACAGACACACCGCCGCGACGCTAGGCGACCACCCGGAGGACCTCGTCCAGACTCGTCACACCAGCCAGCACCTTGGCCAGCCCGTCCTGGCGCAGGGTCTGCATCCCCTCTTCGCGAGCGGCCGTGGCGATGACGGCCGACGACGCGCGCTCCACCGCCAACCGCTCGATACGCTCGGTGATCGGCAGCACTTCATGCAGGGCCACGCGGCCCTTGTAGCCGGTACGGGAGCACACCGAACAACCCACCGCACGGTAGATCTTGGGGATCGGCTGTCCCTTCTCCAGTGGCAACCCAGCCGCCTTGAGCGCGGCCGCCGTCGGTTCGTACTGCTCCTTGCACTTGGGGCACAGACGCCGCGCAAGCCGCTGCGCGAGCACGCAGTCCAGCGCCGAGCCCACCAGGAAGGGTTCGATCCCCATCTCGATCAGGCGGGTCACCGCACTCGGGGCGTCGTTGGTGTGCAGGGTGCTCAGCACCAAGTGGCCGGTCAATGCGGATTCCACCGCGATCTGGGCGGTCTCGTGGTCGCGGATCTCACCGATGAGCACGATGTCGGGGTCCGACCGCAGGATGGAGCGCAGCGCCGCTGCGAAGGTCAATCCCGCCTTGGCATGGGTCTGGACCTGGTTCACACCAGCGAGCCGGTACTCGACCGGGTCCTCGACGGTGATGATGTTGACTTCCGGGCGGTTCAGGATGTTGACCGTCGCGTACAGAGTGGTCGACTTCCCGGAACCCGTGGGACCGACCACGAGAATCATTCCGTAGGGCTTCCCGAAACTTGCCGAGAAACGCTCGTAGTTGACATCTCGGAATCCGAGGTCGGCCAGATCGAGCATGGCTGTGGAGTTGTCCAGGATCCGAAGGACGATCTTCTCCCCCCACACTGTGGGGAGCGTTGCGACGCGTAGGTCGATCTTCTGGCCGTTGGCCGTCACACTCAGGCGTCCGTCCTGCGGAATGCGTCGCTCTGCGATGTTGATGTCGGCCATGATCTTCAGCCGGCTGATCACCCCCGACTGGATCGACTTGGGCGAGCGCATGACTTCGTGCAGGACACCGTCGATCCGGAAGCGCACACGCACGTCGTGTTCAGTGGGCTCGAGATGGATGTCGGAGGCCCGGTCCTGGATCCCCTGCGTGATCAACAGGTTCACGAACTTGACGATCGGGGCGTCCTCGACGACCTCCTTGATCGAGGCCAGGTCCTCCTCATCCTCGTCGGTGTCGATGGCGGTGGTCAGCTCGTCGAGTTCACCGTCGGCTCGATAGTGCCGATCGAGCGCAGCCTGGACGTCGGTGCGAGTGGCCACGACCGGCACCACGGTCATCCCACTGGCTGAGCGGATGTCATCCACGGCGAAGACGTTGGCCGGATCACTCATGGCGACGACGAGGCGGCCGTTCTCGAAACCGATCGGGATCGCGCTGTGCCGCCGGCAGACCACACCCGGGACCTTGGACAGGGCGGCACCGTCCAGGGTCACCTCGGTGAGGTCGACGAAGCGCATGCCTATCTGCGTGGCCAGCGCCTGAACCACCTGCGATTCGGTGAGCATGCCGAGGTCGATGAGGACGCGACCCAGCGAGTGCCCGACGTTGCGCTGCTCGAGCAGGGCCTTCTCCAACTGATCGGTGTTGATCAGCCCTTGGGAGACGAGGATGTCGCCGAGTTGCTTCATACTCCGCGCACCCCCTTCAGCAGTGTGGACAGCAGGTCCTCGGTCTGCTCAGGCTCGACCTCCGGTTCCGGCTGGGCGCCGCCCGGGATGACCGACAGCGTGGGTGTGGCCTTGCCGACCGGCTTGTCCGGGTGCTCCATGGCAGCCAGCATGGCCAGACGTTGCTCCAGCGCGCCCATGGAACCGCTCATCGGGGTCGCGCAGCCGGCCTCCACGAGGTCTGCCAGATCCACCACTGTGCCGATGTCACCGTGTCCGGATGCGTCGATGAGTTCGGCCACGGTGCGATGTCCGTCGATCAGGGAATGCAGACCTCGCAGGCGACCCGGTACTTGACCGGGGTACGGGGCGATGACCGTGTTCGGACCTCCGAGCATGTCCGAGGCCGGGCGCCACCTCTTGAGCATGCCGGTGACCTCGGTCCCGAGGCCTGCGACCGGGAACGTCAGATCGATGTCGTCGGGCAGTGCGTCGACCTCGTCGACGGCGAAGGATCCCGAACGCCAGTGGGTCAAGGACGCCAGGGCGCTCACCGCATGTTGACGGACGCAGTCCGGGATCATCGCGGGTTCGACCTTGTCGCCGTCGACGAGTGCACGGACCAGCCCGACCCCACTCTCACCGGCCTGCCGCAGCGCCTCAGCCAGCCCGGTGGTGCCGATCGCCCCCTCGATGACGAGCCGACGCGCGAGATCCTGCCTCGTCGTGTCCGCCGACACCGACACCACGGTCCGGTCCCGCAGACCCACGAACGCGGCCCGCCCCCGAGGACCGCCCTGCAGCGTGATCAGCCACTGACCGGGCTTACGACCGACCAGGCCCAGGATCTCCTGGACCCGGAAGGCCTCGAGCGAACCGGTGAGCAGCATGTGGCATCACTCCGGTGGGGGCAGTTCGAAAGCGGGGCCGGCAGGCGGGGGAAGCTCGATGGCAGGCCCGCTCGGCGGCGCGAGGTCGCTCAGGTCAGCGGTCAGGTCGGCGAACGCGCCCGCGTCGGGAGCCGGCAGGTCGAATGCGGCAGCCGGGGCCTCCATCACCTCGAAGGCGGACACATCCAGTTCGGGCTCCGGTGCGGCCGGCATCTCGTAGCCGGTCGGCGCATCGACGGCCGGGGGCGCGAGATCGAAAATGGAGTCCGTCGGAGTCTGCCCGGGAGTCGTCCAGTCGGAGAAATCGTCCGAGCCGACCGACGGCATCTCCAACTCCTCCACCTCGACGGCGTCGGCCTCACCGAACACGTCGTGCCCGTCCGGACTGTCAGCGAGCGCGACTCCGGCGGGCGTGACGGACGTCGTGGGCTCATCGGCCCAACGAATCTCGGGCTCGCCATCGGGGTCCGTCACATCAGTGTCATCGGCTGTATCGTCGAGATTCTCAAGCGGCTCGTCAACAGCCGGTTCCACCTCGGCTGGATCGTCGAGGTCCGCCACCACGAATCCGGATTGCATGGGGGCCTCGTCCTCATCGGCGAACGACCCGGTCGACACCACGGCCCAGTCCATCGACACGTCGGCCGACTCCTCGTCCTCCAGCGGTGGCGCGGGCAGGGCGCGGCGCGACCCCATCGGGAACGCCTCGGCGATCTCCCGCGCCTCGTAGCGCAAGAGGCCGATCGGCACGCCCGCCGCACCCACCACGATCAGCACCCAGGGGTCCTTGTCGATCACGCAGATGCCGCTCTCGTCGCCCTCCATGAACATCTGGGACGTGCCGCTCTGCCCCAAGGCCTTCGCCATCGACCGCATCTGGATCATCATGCGGACAGCCCCGGCCGCCACTGCATCGTCATCGACCGACACCGCACCGTCCGAGGCGATCGCGAAACCGTCCTCCGAGACCAGTCCCAGCCACTTGACATCCGGGTGCTCGCTCAGAGCGTCACTGAGCATCCGGGCGACGATATCGGAGGCACCAGGGTGGGGGACCTCAATGTCAGCCATCGGTGGGATTCCTTTCAACGGGTCTGCTCCGAGTATGTCCGATGAACCGCCTCAGGAGTGAGTTGTGGGAAGCGCGGCGCGCATGGCGTCCGTGGGCGCCGGCAACCCGGTCATCAGTTCCACTTGACGCTCGGCCTGGGCCAGAAGCATCTCCGCACCGGACACGATGGTGCCGCCTCCCGCCTGCCAGGCATGTGCGAGTTGGGTCGGCCACGGGGAGTACACGACGTCCAGCAACCACCTCGGCGATGCCGGGACCCTGCCGGACAGGCCGTCGGCGACTCCGGGCGGCACGGTCGCGATCACGAGCGGCGAGTCCAGGAAGCGGGTCTGGTCGAACGGGTGTACCTCCAGTGCGATCCCCAGGCGTTCGGCGGTCTCGCGCGCGGGATTCGCCGTCTCCGGACGACGCGCGAGCATGTGGATCGCCCGGGCACCAAGGCGATGGATCGCTGCGACCGCCGAACGCGCCGTCGCCCCCGCGCCCAGCACCGTGGCTTCGAACTCCCCCGAATGCACGAATCCTGCCCGCTGCAAGGCGGTGACCAGGCCGTCCACGTCGGTGTTGTACGCCCGGCGGGATGGCAGCAGCAGGGTGTTCGCGGAAGTGGTGGCCAGGGCCGTTGAACTCACCTCGGTGGCCAGGCCGAGCACGGCTTCCTTCAAGGGCATGGTCAAAGACAGGCCCACCCAGGTGTCGTCGAGGCCCTCCACGAATCCGGGTAGCTGCTCCGCGTCCACCTCGAGAGCCCAATAGACCCAGTCGAGACCCAGCGCAGAATACGCCGCGCGGTGCAACGCCGGCGAGAGGCTGTGCGAGATCGGCGAGCCGATCACTGCTGCGTTGCGGCTCACGGGTTCTTGGCGATGTACTCCTCGAACTCCGCCTTGAATTCGAGGAACTCGTTGTAGTCAGCGGTGAACTTGGTCTCGCCGGTGTCCGGGTTGACCGCCACGAAGTACAGCCAATCGCCCTTGTCCGGCTCGAGTGCGGCGTCCATCGCAGCCTCGCCCGGCTGGTTGATCGGCGTGGGTGGAAGCCCGGTGTTCTGGTAGGTGTTGTACGGCGAGGATGTCGCGATCTCGTCCGGAGACAAGTTGATCTCCGACTTCTTCAGTGCATAGTTGACGGTCGCGTCGAGTTGCAGCGGCATCCCAGCGGCAAGGCGGTTGTAGATCACCCGGGACACCTTGCCGTAGTCGTCGGGGTGCCCTTCGGCCTGCACCAGACTGGCGATCACCATCACTTCGTACGGCGAGTACCCGGTGCGCTTGGACCGTGCCACGAAGTCCAATGACCTCGCCGCTTCGTTGTAGCGGGTGATCATCGCCTCGATCATGTCCCGGGCACCGGCCGTCGGAGGGAACTCGTAGGTGGCGGGGAACAGGAACCCCTCAGCGTTGCCCTTGGCCCACTTGGGCAGACCCAGAGCGGAGGCGTCCTTGATGGCGGCCTCGAACCGCGCGGCGGGGATATCAGAAGCCTCCACCAGCCTGCGGACCACTTGCTCCTCGCGCAAGCCTTCCGGGATCACCGCCCGGATCACAACCTGATTCGCCGGATCGAGCATCGCCTCCAACGCGGCCTGGGCGCTCATCCGCTCTGCCAACCGGTAGTAGCCCGGTCCGATGGTCTGTGCCTGGTCGTTGCTCGCCGCGGCGTCGATGAAGGAGTCCGCACTGGCGACCACACCGTTCTCCTTGAGCGTGGTTCCGATCTCGGAGAGCGTCTGCCCGTCCTGGACCTCGATGATCACCTCGCCGTTGCCAGTCCCGGAGTAGTCCTCACCGCCGCCACCGAGGAACTGCCGGACAAGCAGCACGCCGATGAACCCGATCACACCGATGAACACGAGCACCGCGAGTACGACGGCGCCTCTGCCCTTCTTCTCAGGGTGGGGCTGCTTGGGAGGTTCGACCTCCATGTTCAAGCCGAGTTCACTCATGCGGGTCCGTTCGCCAGCGTGCCCGGGGCCTGACCCGTGGCACGTTCTGCATCCAACGTGTTCTGCAACATGATGACAGCGGCGGCCTGATCGACCAAACCGCGTCCCTTTCGTGTCGAAACCCCCGCTTCCCGGAACTGTGTGTGGGCAGCCGTCGTCGTGAGCCGTTCGTCGACCAGTCGCAAGGGCACATCCGGGCATGCTTCGGCGATCCGTGGCAGGAACGCGCGAACCCGCTCGGCCGCTGCATGTTCTGCTCCGTCCAAGGACACCGGTAGCCCGATGATCACCTCGATCGGCTCCAGGTCGACCACCAGACGCGCGAGGTTTGCGACCCAATCCTTGCGCCCGTCAAGCGTGCACTCGGGTACCGCAAGTGTGCCCGTGGCGTCACTGCGGGCGATCCCGACGCGCACTGAGCCCACGTCGACCGCGAGCCGGACTCCTGGACGCACTAGCCGGGCAGCCCACGCAGGAACGCCTCGGCAGCCTCGAACGCCGCGGGCACTCCCTCCGGCTTCGTCCCACCACCCTGGGCCGCGTCTTTCTTGCCCCCGCCGCGACCCTCGACGCTGGGCAGTGCGCTGCTGAGCAGATCATTGGCGGACAGTCCGCGCTGCTGACCCAGTCCGTTCACGGTGGCGATCAGCGACACCCGGCCGTCGTTGACGGCGGCCGCGAGCACGGCGGCAGGCACATCACCGGGAGCCTTCCGCACCCCGGCAAGGGCGATCTCCCGCAGTTGCTTGCCATCAGTGCCGGCAGGGGCCTGCAGCGTCCACAGCCGGAAAGCGCCTACCTGCCCACCTTCGCCGAGGATGCTGTCGATGTTCGACATCATGGCCTCCTGCTTGAGGCGGGCCAGTTCGCGTTCGGCGTTCTTGAGCTTCTCGACGGTGGCGCCGACCCGCTCCACGAGATCCTCCCGGGGGCTCTTGAGCATCGTGCTCAGTGCCGAGACCAGCAGGTGCTCCCGCGCCAGGTACTGATAGGCATCGGACCCCACGAGCGCCTCCACGCGGCGCACCCCCGAGCCGATGGAACCTTCCGAGATGAAGGACACGACACCGAGTTGCCCGCTGCGGTGTGCGTGCGTCCCCCCACACAACTCGTGCGCCCAGTCCCCCACCGACACCACACGGACGGTGTCGCCGTACTTCTCCCCGAACAGTGCCATCGCCCCCATCTCGAGGGCCTCGGCCTGGCTCATGTACCGGGCGGTGACGGTCATGTCTTCAAGCAGAAGGGAGTTGACCCGCTCCTCGGCGTCACGCAAAACACTGTCCGGGACCGCCTTCGGGAACGGGAAGTCGAACCGGAGTCGGCCGGGTGCATTCTCCGAACCCATCTGGGTGGCCGTCTCCCCCAGCATCTCGCGGAAGGTCTTGTGGATCATGTGGGTCGCGGTGTGCGCCCGGGAGATCGCGCGGCGACGCTCCACGTCGACGATCCCGACCGCGCCCGCACCCACAGCGGCTTCGCCCTCCAAGACATGCGCCCGGTGGACCCACAGCCCCGGCACCGGCGTCTGCACGTCGTCCACCTGCAGCGTCGTGCCGTCGTCAAGACGGATGAGTCCATGGTCGCCGAGCTGGCCACCGGCCTCCGCGTAGAACGGACTGCGATCGAGCACCACTTCCACCATGTCGCCCGCGGCGGCCGAGGTGACCGTCTCTCCGTCCCGCAGCAGGCCCTTGACACGGCTCTCGGACTCCCATTCGTCGTATCCGGTGAACTCGGTCTCGCCAGCGGCCTCCATCACCTCGCGATAGGCCGTCAGAGGTGTCACCCCCGCCTTGCGGGCCACGGCATCGGCCTTCGCCCGCGCGCGCTGCTCCTGCATGAGCTCCGCAAAGCCGTCCCGGTCGACCTCGAGTCCCTGATCAGCGGCGAGTTCGAGGGTCAGATCGATCGGGAAGCCGTAGGTGTCATGCAACGCGAACGCGTCGGCGCCGGACAAGGTGGCAGCACCGCGGGCCTTGGTGTTGGCCACCGCCGTGTCGAAGACGGTCGTGCCCGATCGAAGGGTCTGGCGGAAAGCCTCCTCCTCGGAGACGGCGATCGTCTCGATCCGGCCGGCGTCGGTGAGCAGACTCGGATACTGCGGCGACATCGCAGAGATCACGCTGCCGATCAGCGGAGACATGGTCGGTTCGTGAGCACCGAGCAGTCGCATATTGAAAACCACGCGTCGCAGCAGGCGCCGCAGGACGTACCCGCGGCCCTCGTTGCCCGGCAGTACCCCATCGGAGATGAGGAAGGCGCAGGTGCGCGCGTGGTCGGCCACAACGCGAAGGGCCACGTCGTCGGCGTGATTGCGACCGTACGGGCGCCCCGTGATCTCCACAGCGGTGTCGATCGTCGCGCGCGTGGTGTCGATCTCGTAGATGTTGTCGACCCCCTGCAGAATGGCTGCCATGCGCTCGAGTCCGAGTCCGGTGTCGATGTTCTTGGCGGGCAGTTCGCCAAGGATCGGGAAGCCCTCCTTGCCGGGTCCCTCACCGCGTTCGAACTGCATGAACACGAGGTTCCACACCTCGAGATAGCGGTCTTCATCTGCCACCGGACCGCCCTCACGGCCGTATTCCGGGCCGCGGTCGTAATAGATCTCGCTGCACGGCCCACACGGTCCCGGCACACCCATGGACCAGAAGTTGTCCACCATGCCCCGGCGCTGGATCCGTTCAGCGGGCAGACCGACCAGTTCCTGCCAGAGCCTGGACGCCTCGTCGTCGTCCTCATACACCGTGACCCAGAGCTTCTCCTCCGGGAATCCGTAGCCGCCCTCTGAAACAGGCTTCGTGAGCAGATCCCAGGCGAACGGGATCGCGCCCTCTTTGAAGTAGTCGCCGAACGAGAAGTTGCCGCACATCTGGAAGAAGGACGCATGCCGGGTGGTCTTGCCGACCTCCTCGATGTCCAAGGTACGGACCACCTTCTGCACGCTGGTCGCCCGCTTGTACGGAGGTACCGCCTCACCGAGGAAGTAGGGCTTGAACGGGACCATCCCGGCATTCACGAACAGCAACGTCGGGTCGTTCAGCAGCAACGACGCACTCGGGACGACAGTGTGTCCACGCTCTTCGAAGAAGGCGAGGAAGCGTCGTCGGATTTCGGCAGACTCCATGGGAGTCAGCCTAGTTGCCGGGAGTCCCTCCCGCGGGGGGCAGGCACAGGGCGGATGTCCACGACGTCCGCATCCTTGTCCTCAGCGGTCAGTGCGGCGAGATACCGGGCGGAGGCCGCCACGTTCGACGCCGTGCGGGCGACTTTGGTGAGGTTCTCGCGAAGGGTGCGTTCGCGCACGCCATTGATCGTCTCATTGGCCTTGCGGTAGGCGACGATGCCGCCTGCGGCTCCGACCCCGATCCAGAAGATTCGGCTCACCTGAGTCAGTGTACGCACGGATGGCCGTGGCGCCCGGGCATTCACAGGTCACCGTCTCGTGGGCCCCCTGGGATCCGGGCCACACCCGCGACTACGTGTCGTCGCCGTCGAAGGCGTCGCGCAGGCGCTCCACGGCCGCCGCTGCCCTCGCCTCCGCCCCCCGATCCGTCGGACGGTAGTACCGACGGTCGATGATCGGTTCTCCCACATACCTGACGGGGACGAATCCTCCCTCGTCGTGTGGGTAGCGATACCCCTTGCCGGCGCCGGTCGCGCGCGACGACTTCAGGCTCGCATCGCGCAGCATCGCAGGAACCGGGCTCACCCGGCCTGCCTCCACATCGGCGAGGGCCTCGTTGATCGCCACATACGCCGCGTTGCTCTTCGGGCTCAGGCACAGATGGATGACAACATGCCCGAGCGTGATGCGCGCCTCCGGCCAGCCCACGAACTGCACGGCCTGCAGACCCGCGATCGCCAGGGGCAACGCGCTCGGGTCCGCCAGTCCGATGTCCTCGCTTGCCAGGATCACGAGCCTGCGGGCGATGAACCTGGGATCCTCACCGCTGGCCACCAACCGCGCGAGGTAGTGCAGGGCGGCATCCACATCGCTGCCGCGCACGCTCTTGATCAATGCGCTGGTCACGTCGTAATGCAGGTCCCCGTCACGGTCGTACCTGTTGGCGACCTGCGGGATGATCTCCCGCACCACCTCGGCCGTGATGTCGGTGCCGGCACCGGACGCCGTCTCGAGTGCGGTGAGGGCTCGCCGGGCGTCGCCACCCGCGAAACGCACCAACAGGTCGGTGGCTTCCGGGGAGATGGTGACCCCGGGCAGGCCATCGGGATGGGCCAGCGCCCGTGCGATCACCCGCTCGACCTCCTCATCGGTCAGGGCCTGCAGGACCAGCAGCATCGATCGCGACAGCAGCGGACTGACCATGCTGATGCTCGGGTTCTCGGTGGTCGCTGCGATCAGGGTGACCCAGCCGTGCTCCACCGCCGGCAGCAGGACGTCCTGCTGGGTCTTGGAAAAGCGGTGGACCTCATCGATGAACAGGATGGTCCGCTCCCCATGGGTGCGGCCTCGCTCGCGCGCCTCCTCGATGGCGGCGCGGACGTCCTTCACCCCGGCGCTGACGGCAGCCAATGCCACGAAACGTCGCCCGCTGACTTCAGCCGCGAGACGGGCGAGTGTGGTCTTGCCCGTTCCCGGCGGCCCCCACAAGATCACGCTGGTGGCCGCGTCCGGGTCACTGAGCAGGGCGCGCAACGGCGAGTTCGGCCCGAGCAAGTGGGACTGCCCGATGACCTCGTCCACTCCCACGGGACGCACCCGGGCGGCCAGTGGTGCCACCGGCGCGCTGTCGTCGAACAGGTCCGCCACTACTCGGCGGCCTCCTCGGGGACGAAGTCCACGCCGGCCTCGTCACGCTGCTCGGCCGTGATGGTCGACGGTGCGCCGGTCAGCGGATCGTGTCCGGCACCGGTCTTCGGGAAGGCGATGACGTCGCGCAGCGAGCTGGCTCCGGCCAACAGCATGCAGATACGGTCCCACCCGAAGGCGATCCCGCCGTGGGGCGGCGGGCCGTACTTGAAGGCCTCCAGCAGGAACCCGAACTTCTGGTCGGCCTCCTGCTCCCCGATCCCCAGGACCTCGAACGCCCGGCGCTGGACGTCCTGCTGATGGATACGGATGGACCCACCGCCGATCTCGTTGCCGTTGCACACAAGGTCGTAGGCCCACGCGAGCGCTGACCCCGGGTCGGTATCGAAACTGGCCAGAGACTCCGCATTGGGTGAGGTGAACGGGTGGTGCACCGCCGTCCAGGCCATGGTGCCGTCGTCGAGTTCGATCTCCTCGAACATCGGCGCGTCCACGATCCACACGAACGACCACTGCGACTCGTCGATCAGCCCGAGCCTGGTGGCGATCTCGTCGCGGGTCGCGGCCAGCAGGCCCCGGGCGTCCCCGGCCTTCCCGGCGGCGAAGAAGATGCAGTCGCCGGGGCTCGCGCCGACCACAGCCGCCAATCCGTCCCGCTCGGCATCAGAGATGTTCTTGGCGACCGGACCGCCGAGAGTGCCGTCCTCGGCGATGGTCACGTAGGCCAGACCCCTCGCACCACGCTGCTTGGCCCACTCCTGCCACGCGTCGAACGCCCGGCGCGGTTGGTCGGCGCCGCCCGGCATCACGATCGCCCCGACGTACGGCGCCTGGAACACCCGGAACGGTGTGTTCGCGAAGTAGTCGGTGAGTTCTGTGAGTTCGAGGTCGAACCGGAGGTCCGGCTTGTCGGATCCGTACCTGCGCATGGCCTCCTCATAGGTCATGCGCGGGATCTCGCCGATCTCGTAGCCGAGGATGCCGGCCCACAATGCGCGCACGACCGCCTCGCCGACGTCGATCACGTCCTGTTGCTCCACGAAGGACATCTCGATGTCCAACTGCGTGAATTCCGGCTGCCGGTCGGCGCGGAAGTCCTCGTCGCGGTAGCACCGGGCGATCTGGAAATACCGCTCGAGGCCGGCCACCATCAAGAGTTGCTTGAACAACTGCGGCGACTGCGGCAATGCGTACCAGTGGCCCGGCTGCAACCGTACAGGCACGAGGAAGTCCCGAGCACCTTCCGGCGTGGAGCGGGTGAGCGTGGGGGTCTCCACCTCCACGAAGTCCCGCTCGAGCAGCACATCACGTGCGAGCTGGTTGACCTTCGAACGCATCCGTAACGCATTGGCCTGCGACGTGCGCCGTAGATCCAGGTACCGGTGGCGCAGCCTGGTGTCCTCGCTGACATCCACGTAGTCGTCGATGGGGAACGGGAGCGGGGCCGCGGCCGACAGGATCTCCACCTCGTCGGCCATCACCTCGATCTCGCCGGTCGGCAGGTCGGGGTTCTCGTTTCCCTCGGGCCGGGCTCTGACTTCACCGCGCACCCGGATGCAGTACTCCGCACGCAGGCCGTGCGCGGCCTCGTCGTGAACGACCACCTGCACCACACCAGACGCGTCGCGCAGATCGAGGAACGCCACCCCGCCGTGGTCACGGCGCCTGGCCACCCACCCGGACAGAATCACCTCACGTCCGGCATCTGCGGCCCGCAGGGTCCCAGCCCCGGTTCTGCTCACGTCACATTCCTTCCGTCATCAACTGTCCGACCACGTCCTCGACAGGGATGCTGCGTTGCTCCCCGTCGACCATGTCCTTGATCTGGACCCGCCCATCGGCGAGCTCCTTCTCCCCCACGATGATGGCCCATCGCGCCCCCGACCTGTCGGCCGCTTTCATCGCACCCTTCAGCCCACGACTGCCGTAGGCCATGTCCACGGGCACACCATCGGCCCGGAACCGTCCCGCGAGCTTCGAGGCGGCGTCCCGGGCCGCTTCCCCGAGCGGGACGATGAACACCTCAACGCGACGTCCCGCCCCGGGCTGCAGGCCCTCGGCGCGGCATGCCAACAGGGTCCGGTCGGTACCGAGACCGAAGCCGATACCCGTCATGTCGGGCCCGCCGAGCGATGCCATCAGACCGTCGTAGCGACCCCCGCCGCCGATACCGGACTGGGCACCGAGTGCCGGGTGGTCGAACTCGAACGTCGTGCGGGTGTAGTAGTCCAGGCCGCGCACGAGCCGCGGGTTGAGCACGAAGCGCACCCCCAGCGCGGTGAGGGCCTGTTGGACACGCGTGAAGTGCTCACGGCACTCGTCGCACAGATGATCCGGGGGCAGAGGGGCGTCGGTGAGAAGCACCCGGATCTCCGCGCGCTTGTCATCAAGGACCCGCAGCGGATTGATGCGCGCCCGCTGCGCCGTGGCCTCATCCAGCGGCAGTCCGGCGAGGAACTCCTGCAGCACCTCGCGGTAGACCGGTCGGCACTCCTTGCACCCGATCGACGACAGGTCGAGTCGGTAACCGCGCAGACCCAGTCGCCGGTACCCCTCGTCCGCCACGGCGATCACTTCGGCGTCCAGCAGCGGATCGTCCACCCCGATGGCTTCAACCCCGACTTGTTGCAGTTGGCGGTATCGGCCCTGTTGCGGCCGTTCGGCGCGGAAGAAGGGCCCCGCGTACCACAACTTCACCGGCAGGGATCCGCGGTGCAGATTGTGTTCGAGGACCGATCGCATCACCCCGGCCGTACCCTCAGGCCGCAGGGACAGGGAACGGTCTCCCCGGTCGGTGAAGGTGTACATCTCTTTGCTGACCACGTCTGTGCTCTCGCCGACGCCGCGCACGAACACCGCGGTGTCCTCGAACACGGGGAGTTCGATGTAGCCGTATCCGGCGAGTTCGGCGCTGTGGCCGAGCGTCGTGCGCACAGCCAGGAAGTCGGCGGAATCTGGCGGCAGGTATTCCGGAACCCCGCGAGGGGCCTGCAATTGGCTCACAGTCCACGCCCCGGAGGCTGCTCGAGGTGGTGGTCACGGGCTTGGGCGAGGAAGGGGTTCCCCGCCAACTCGCGGCCGATGCTCGTCTGCTCACCGTGACCCGGCAGGACGATCATCTCCTCCGGCTGCGGCAGGACCACCTGCGCCAGGGACCGCATCATGGCGTCTGTGTCCCCGCCCGGCAGATCGGTACGGCCGATCGAGCCGGCGAAGAGCAGGTCCCCCGAGTACATGATCGGGGGCACATCACCATCGGCGTCGGTGATGAAAACCGTCGAGCCCGGCGTGTGTCCGGGGGCATGCCGGACACCGAAACGCAGCCCTGCCAACTCCACATCGGTCTGGTCCGTGAGCTCTCGCACGTCATCGGGCTCGGAGAACTGCAGGCGCCCGCCGGTCATCTGCTCGAACATGACGCGGGTGTCACCGGAGATCCCGGCCATCGGGTCGGCCAGCAGGTGTCGGTCAGCGGGATGAATGTAGGCCGGAACGTCGCGCGCCTCACACACCGGGGTCACCGACCACATGTGGTCCAGGTGCCCGTGTGTCACCAACACCGCGACCGGCTGCAGCCGGTTCTCCCGGACCACCTCGTCGACTCCCGGCATGGCATCCTTCCCGGGGTCGATCACGATGCACTCCTGCCCCGGACCGGTGGCCACGACGAAGCAGTTCGTACCCCAGGGGCCGGCGGGGAAACCTGCGATCAACACACATACCAGCCTATCCGTGACACGTGACGGTGCAGGATTCCGGCGGCACGTAGACTCCCTCTAGCCACCGTTGCTCCGCGGGCGGCGGCTCACTTGGGAGGATCATGGCCACGAAGAAGCGCCGCCAGGAACTCGCGCGCGCCAAGTCGGAGAGGCAGGCTCAACGGCGAGCCGAGGCGGCTGCGCGCTCCCGGCGCAACCGGATCATCGGGCTGGTCGCAGCAGGAGCTGTGGTGGTGGGCGCGATCGCCTGGGCCGCATGGCCGAGCTCCACCGAGCAGGCAGGGGCGGAGGCTGAGCCGGAGACGTCCCCGTCGCAGTCCGTCGCGGCAACACCTGGTCCCGTGGCGACGCCCGCGGGAGTCACGTGCAAAGAGCCCGGTGAAGCGCGCCAGGACACGCGTACCTGGGACAAGCCCGCGGCGCAGGACCTCAGCGGCGACGTGAAGTGGGTGTTGAACACGAACTGCGGGCCCATCACGATGGCACTTGATGCAGATGCCGCCCCGAAGAATGTCGACGCTTTGGCGTTCCTCACCGAGGAGGGCTACTACACCGGCAACTACTGCCACCGCCTGACCACTGCGGGGATCTTCGTCCTGCAGTGCGGATCGCCAGGGTCGGACGGGACCGGCGACGTCGGCTTCACCGTGCCTGACGAGAATCTGCCGAAGGATGGGAAGGACAACTACCCCGCGGGGACGGTCGCCATGGCGAATCGCGGAGCTGACACGGCCAGCAGCCAGTTCTTCCTGGTCTACAAGGACACGACCCTCCCGCCGAACTACACCTCGGTCGGGAAGATCACCGGCGGTCTCGACGTGGTGAAGTACGTTGCGGCCGGTGGGGTGGAGCCGGGATCATCGGATGCATCAGATGGCCCGCCCGCACAGCCTATTGTGATCAAGACGGCCGAGATCGAGAACTAGGGAAACGATGACCGAGCAGACATCCACACCGGGCCCCGCGCCGGCCGAGAGCTTCGGCCGGGTGGGAGACGACGGCACGGTCTTCCTGCGTCTTCCCGACGGCAGCGAGCGCCCCGTCGGGCAGTACGCCGCCGGCACGCCGGACGAGGCCCTGCATTACTACGCCGGAAAGTACAACGATCTGAGCCAGTCACTGGAGTTGACAGCCACGCGGCTCGCCGACAACAAGTGCTCCCCCCGAGACGCGCTCGCCGTGGCCGGCAAAGCCCGACACGCTCTCGAGGAGCCCGCCTTCATCGGAGACATCTCCTTGTTGATGGCACGGATCGGGCAACTCGAGGTACTCGCCCACATCCGGCAGCAGATCCTCGAAGAAGAGCGCAAGACCGCCCGCGAACAGGCGCAGCAGGCCCGCGAGGCCATAGTTACCGAGGCCGAGCAACTGGCGACCTCCACGGCCTGGAAGCAGACCGGCGAGAAGTTCCGTGAGCTCGTCGATCAGTGGAAGGCGCTGCCCAAGCCGACCGCGGACCAGCGCGAATCAACGGACGCCCTCTGGGAGCGGTTCCGGACCGCCCGCCGGACCTTCGACAAGGCCCGCAAGGTGCACCGCGATGAACAGGACAAGCGTCGCGCGGCCGCCATCGCGGCGAAGACCGAGTTGGCGGAGAAGGCGGAAGCGCTGGCCGACTCGACCGATTGGCAGAACACCGCCAATGCCTTCCGCGAACTCATGGAGCAGTGGAAGAAGGCCGGCTTCGCGGGCAAGAAGGACGACGACGCTCTGTGGCAACGCTTCCGAGGAGCACAGGAGAAGTTCTTCACTGCGCGCAAGGAAACGTACAACGCGCGGGATGCCGAGCAGAAGGAGAACCTCGCCAAGAAGCGGGCATTGATCGCCAAAGCAGAGGAACTGCTTCCTGTGAAGGACGCGAAGGCTGCGCGCCGTGCGTTCCGGGAGATCCAGGGCGAGTGGGCGGACATCGGCCATGTCCCGCGTGCCGACAAGCGCAAGATCGACACGAAGTTGCGGGCGGTGGACGACGCCATCCGTTCAGCGGAAACGGCCGCCTGGCGCCGGAGCAACCCGGAGATCCGAGACCGCGCCCAGGGACTTGTGGACGCCTACCGGGTCTCCGTCGCGAAGCTGGAAGCGGCCTTGGCAGCAGCCCAGGAATCCGGGGACGAGAAGAAGATCGCTGAAGCCGAGCAGAGCCTGAACCAGCAGCGCCTCATGCTCGAGTCGGCTGAGCAGAGTCTTTCGACCCTGTAGACCCGGCGGCGGCTCAGACGCGCTTGGCGTCGAAGACCCCTTCGACCCCGCGCACACCCTTGAGCACCGCGCCGAGGTGGGCGGGGTCGGCCATCTCGAACGTGAACCGGGAGATCGCGATGCGGTCGCGATTCGTCGTCGACGTCGCGGACAGGATGTTCACGTGGTGGTCCGAGAGCACCCGCGTGACGTCGGACAGGAGCCTGGCGCGGTCGAGCGCCTCCACCTGGATGTTCACGAGGAAGACCGATTCCGCGCTCGGTCGCCACGTCACCTCGACCAGGCGATCCTCCTGCTGCGCCAACTGCGGGAAGTTCACGCAGTCCTTGCGGTGCACGGAGACCCCGTTCCCGCGCGTCACGAACCCCACGATGTCGTCCCCGGGGACGGGGGTACAGCACTTGCTCAGCCGGACCCAGACATCGTCCGCGGCGGCCACGACCACTCCGGGATCGCCGGTCGGACCGGACCGGATGGACGGCGGCGGGGTCTCCTCCTCCGTGTCGTCGGCGGCGGCTTCGGTTCCACCGCGACCTGCGATCAGCCGGTCGACAACCACCGCGGCATCGAGTTTGTTCTCCCCGATCGCCGCGTAGAGCGCGCTGACGTCCGACATCCGGTAGTAGGCGGCGATGCTCAACAGGTCCGGGGTGTTCAACAGCCGCTGCATCGGCAGCGAGCGGCGCCGCAACTCGCGCAAGAGTGCGTCCTTGCCGTGCTCCACCGCTTCCTCGCGGCGTTCCCGGGAGAACCATGCGCGGATCTTGCTGCGAGCGCGCGGCGAGGCCACGAAGTTCAGCCAGTCCCGGGACGGACCCTGACCCTGCGTCTTCGACGTGAAGATCTCGACGGTGTCGCCGTTGTCCAGCCTGGACTCCAGAGGAACGAGCTTGCCGTTCACGCGTGCCCCGATGGTGCGGTGTCCCACTTCGGTGTGCACCGAGTACGCGAAGTCCACCGGCGTCGAGCCCGCAGGCAAAGAGATCACGTCCCCCTTGGGGGTGAACACGAACAACTCGCCTGTGCCCAGCTCGTAGCGAAGGCTGTCCAGGAACTCATCCGGGTCCTCGGTCTCCCGCTGCCACTCCAGCAACTGCCGCAACCACGCGAACTCGTCCGGTCCGGTGTCGACACCGCTGCGACCCTGCTTGTATCGCCAGTGGGCTGCCACGCCGTATTCGGCCTGTTGGTGCATCTCCTGGGTACGGATCTGGACCTCTACGGGCTTGCCCTCAGGTCCGATCACCGTGGTGTGCAGCGAGCGGTACACACCGTAGCGGGGACTGGCGATGTAGTCCTTGAAACGGCCCGGCACCGGGTTCCAGCGCGCGTGCAGCAAACCCAGGACCCCATAGCAGTCCGGAATGGAGTCCACCAGGATCCGCACACCGACGAGGTCGTAGATGTCGGCGAAGTCGCGTCCTCGCACGATCATCTTCTGGTAGACGCTGTAGTAGTGCTTGGGCCGGCCGTTGACCTTGGCACGGATCCGGTTGGCTTTGAGTTCCTCATCGATCTCGGCGAGGACCTGACCGAGGTACTCGTCACGGGAGGGGGCCCGCTGCCCAACGAGCCGAACGATCTCGTCGTACATCTTCGGGTACAGCGTGGCGAAGGCGAGATCCTCCAACTCCCACTTGATCGTGTTCATCCCGAGGCGGTGCGCCAGCGGCGCGTAGATCTCGAGGGTCTCGCGGGCCTTCTTCTGCTGCTTCTTCTCCGGCAGCCACTGGATCGTGCGCATGTTGTGCAGACGATCGGCGAGCTTGATGACCAGAACCCGGATGTCCCGGGCCATGGCGACGACCATCTTGCGGACGGTCTCTGCGGCCGACGCCTCGCCGTAGGTGACCTTGTCGAGTTTCGTCACCCCGTCCACGAGCCGGGCGACCTCGTCGCCGAAGTCCTCCCGCAACCGGTCCAAGGAGTACTCGGTGTCCTCCACTGTGTCGTGCAACAAGGCGGCGGCGAGCGTCGTCGGCGTCATCCCAAGCTCGGCCAGGATGGTGGCCACGGCCAGTGGGTGCGTGATGTAGGGCTCCCCGCTGCGGCGCGTCTGCTCGGAGTGCAGGTGGGCGGCCATCACATAGGCCCGCTCGACCACCTGCCGGTTCGCCTTGGGGTGGAACTGCCGAAGGGTGCGGAGCAACGGCTCAAGCTCGGGGATGGAACTGCGACCACTACCGGTCAACCGGGAAAGCAACTGTCGGCGACGTGGGACGTCTTGCACAAGGCTCGCCGGAGTCATCACCGACTGATCGTCGGTGTCGGACGCCGTCGTCTCCCGTGCCACGAGTTCACCGCCTTGCCGTATGAGGCGAGTTTACGGGCATCCACACATCATGCCCACCGAGTCGGGCCCTGCTGTGCAGTGCTGATCCCCAACCGTGACCCAAGCCCTAGTGCTTGCGCTTGGACCTCGTCTGGCGTTTCGGCTGGACCCGAGCACCCGCATCGCGATGCTGGCGGTGGGGCCGATCGACGGCCGGAGCCATCGAACCGGCCTCCGCAGCAACGGCCGCGACCTCAGCACCGCCGGACGTCGGGGCCGAACTGCCCGGTCCAGCGCCTTCACCGCGTGCGGCACGGCGTTTCATGACCCGCGCGGTGAGGGCCTTCATGGCCGGCTCCCGCTCCTTCATCTGGCACAGCACCGGAGTCGCCACGAAGATCGATGAATACGTCCCCACCGCGGTACCGATGAACAGCACCAGCGCGAGGTCCTTGAGGGCGCCGGCGCCGAGCAGGAATGCACCCACGAACAGGATCGAGGCCACCGGCAGCAACGCGACGATGCTGGTGTTGATCGAGCGGATGATCGTCTGATTCAGCGCCAGGTTGGCCAATTCACTGTAGGTGTACCGACTCTGGCCGGTGATCCCCTTCGTGTTCTCGCGCACCTTGTCGAAGACGACCACGGTGTCGTACAAGGAGAACCCGAGGATCGTCAGCAGCCCGATCACCGTCGCGGGGGTGACTTCGAAACCGACAAGCGCGTAGATCCCTGCGGTGATGATGATGTCGTGCACCAGGGCGACAAGTGCCGCGACAGCCATCTTCCACTGGAAGTAGACGGTGAGGAATACCGTGAGAAGGGCCAAGAACACTGCCAGACCGATGAGAGCGGTTCGGGTGATCTCACCACCCCACGTCGGACCGACGTCACGGCTGGACACCTGGTCCGCCGCCACATCGCAGGTGGTTGCCAGGGAGTCGACGATCGCCCGGCCTTGCTCCTGGGTGACCGCCGGCGTCTGCGCCCGGATGTTGGAGGACCCGATCTCGGTCACGGCCGCCGGTTCGACGCCGGTGCTGGCGACGGCCTCGCGCACCTCCTGGATCTCACAACTTGCGCTCGGGACGTAGAACTCCGCGCCGCCCTTGAACTCGATGCCGAGGTTCAGTCCCCGCACGAGCAATCCCACGAGGGCGAGCACAATGAGCCCCGCGGAGACGCTGTACCAGAACTTCTTGCGGCCGACGATGTTGTACGAGACTTCGCCTCGGTAGAGACGGGCACCAAGACCACCTGAGCGGGCCATCAGACCTCCACCTTCTCGGATTCGCGGGTGGTGGTCTGGCCCGGGATGTGATCCACGCCGAGCCGCCTGGGATCCAGCCCAGTCATCGGATGTCCGCTGGTGAACCACCTGTTGCGGGCCAGCAACGTCACCATGGGTCTGGTGAACATGAAGGCAACCATCACGTCCATCAGGGTGGTGAGGCCGAGCACGAAGGCGAACCCTCGGACAGCCCCGACCGACAGGAAGTACAGGACCACGGCTGCCAGCAGGGAGACGAAGTCCGCCGCCAGGATCGTTCCCTTCGCGCGGTCCCAGCCGGCGTCACAGGCGGCCCGCAGACTGCGGCCTTCGCGGATCTCGTCCCGGATGCGCTCGAAGTAGACGATGAACGAGTCGGCGGTGATGCCGATGGCCACGATGGCACCGGCGACACCGGCCAATGTCAGTGCCAGGCCCACCGTTCGCGACAAGACCACGAAGACCATGTAGGTGAGGATCGCTGCGATGACCAGCGACACCACGGCCACCAGACCCAGTGCGCGGTAGTAGAAGAGCAGGTACAGCACAACGAGCCCGAGGCCGAGCGCACCCGCGATGAGGCCGACACGCAGGTAGTCGGCACCGAGAGTGGGCGTCACGGTTTCCACCGAAGCGATGTCGAGTGTGAGGGGCAGCGCGCCGAACTTCAGCACCTGCGCCAGGTTCTTGGCCTCCTCCGGACTGAAGTTGCCGCTGATCTGCGCGCGACCGTCGTTGATGGGCTGCTGGAAGTAGGGTGCGGAGACGACCAAACCGTCCAGCACGATGCCGAACTGGTTCTGCGGGGCAGGGAGGCTCACCAGCCGGTTGGAGATCTCGGACAGCGCGTCGGCACCTTCGCCGTCGAACTCGAGATTGACCACCCAGCCCGCGCCACCTTGCGCGAGCTCAGCGGTGGCGTTGGTGATCGACGTGCCCTTGATGAACGCGGGCTCGAGCAGGTACTTGGCCGTACCCTCCCGGTCACAGGTCACGATCCACTTCTCGGGATTGTCCGGCCTGCCGCCCTGACGACTGACGTCAGAGGTGCAGTCGAGGTTCAACAGGCCGTCCTCGATCGCGGGGTCGGTCGCACTGTCGCCCTCGACCGGCGGGACGAGGCCCTCAGCCGCCGCTGCTTCATCGGCGGTGGGACTCGGGCTCGGGCTCGGCGTGGTCTCCGCGAAGGTCGCCTCGCCACTGGCGTTGTTCTTCTTCTTGTTGTTCTTCTTCGTGTCCTGCTGGGTGGCTTCCTCAGCCGGCTGCAGGCTGTTGGGGTCGATCACGCCGGGATCGACGATCGTCGAGACGGGCCGGAAGTCCAGCAACGCGGTCTGACTCAACGACTCGGCGATCTCACGCTGGTTGACACCCGGCACCGAGACGACGATGGCTGCATCGTTACCCGAACCCTGGATCGCCACATCGGCCTCGGCAACACCGAATCCGTTGACACGCTGACGGATGATCTCCACCGTCTGCTGCAACTGGTCGTCGGTGATTTCGGCAGTGCCCTCCGCCTGGTTGGGCACGAGGATCACCTGGGTCCCGCCCTGCAGGTCGAGACCGAGACGCGGCGTGTTCGTCTGGCCGGGCCAGAAGGCCCACACCGCCAGGCCGACAATGATCACGAGCAACGCCAGCAGCGGACGCCACGGCTTCGGTCGTGCGGTTGGTGCAGCCACCAGTTACCCTTCGTCGTCCAACACCGCCGCCACGGCGGCGCGAGCGTACTTCACGACCACACCCTCGCTCACTTCGAGCCCGATCGCTTCCTCATCCATCCACGCCACAGTGCCGTAGATGCCAGCGGTGGTCATGATGTTCGCGCCCACGTGTACCGCCATCTGCGCGGCTTGCGCCTCCCTCTGCCGCTGCCGCACCGGACGGACCATCAGGAACCACATGCCGACCAGCACCAGCAACGGGAGCGCCAATATCAGGATCTCCACTGCCCGATCTTACCTATCCAGGCACAGCGTCCTGAGAATCGGTCAGGGTGAGTTGCCCCGCACCTGCCGGAAGGGGCAGTTCCAGGTGGACGTAGGCCCTGGCGGTGGCGATCCGTCCGCGCGGCGTACGAGCAAGGAAGCCGGACCGCAGGAGGAAGGGTTCGCACACCGTCTCCACGGTCTCCGCCTCCTCACCGACAGCGACGGCCAGCGTCGACAGTCCGACCGGACCCCCGCCGAAGTTCTTCACCAGGGCACTCAGCACGGCGCGGTCCAACCGGTCCAGGCCGGATACATCCACCTCGAACAAGGCCAGTGCCGCGTCGGTGGATGCCACGTCCACCGTGGAGTCCCCGTGGATCTGGGCGTAGTCGCGCACTCGCCGCAGCAGCCGGTTCGCGATCCGCGGCGTTCCGCGCGACCGGCTGGCGATGATCGCGAGGGCATCGGGGTCGGCGGTGATGCCCATGAGTCCGGCGGCCCGCTCGACGATCTTCTGCAGATCCGCTGGGTCATAGAAGTCCATATGGGCTGTGAAACCGAACCGGTCGCGCAACGGCCCGGGCAGCAGACCGGACCGCGTCGTCGCGCCCACCAGCGTGAACGGCGCGAGATCCAGTGGGATCGACGTGGCGCCGGGGCCCTTGCCCACGACGACATCCACCCGGAAGTCCTCCATCGCCATGTAGAGCATTTCCTCGGCGGGTCGTGACAGCCGGTGGATCTCGTCGATGAACAACACATCACCGGGCTGTAGCGCCGTGAGGATCGAGGCCAGGTCCCCGGCATGGGTGATGGCCGGGCCACTGGTCAGGCGCAGCGCCTTGCCCAACTCCGCGGCGATGATCATCGCCAGCGTCGTCTTTCCGAGACCGGGCGGTCCACTGAGCAGCACATGGTCCGCCACGTGCTCGCGCTGCTTCGCGGCGTCAAGGACCAGTCGCAACTGATCCTTCACACGGTCCTGTCCGATGAAATCGCGCAACGAGGTGGGCCGCAGCGCCCCTTCGACCAAGCGCTCGGAGTCGTCGGCCCCCGGATCCACCAACGGGTCGTTCACGGCGTCACCGCCGGTGTGTGATCAAGGACCTGAAGTGCCAAACGCAGGGCTTCCGGCACCGGCAGATCTCCCGCGTCCGACCGCGTGGCGACCTCCGAGACCGCCGTCTGCGCCTCGGCGGCAGACCAGCCCAATCCCGTGAGGGCTGCGCTCACCTGTGTGCGCCACGATGCCTGCGACGACACGGTGGACGTGCCACCGGCCACCGGTCCGTCGAGTTTGTCCTTGAGATCGACGATGATCCGCTGGGCGCTCTTGCGCCCGAGTCCGGGCACCGCCACCAGTGCAGCGACGTCCTCTGCCGCGATCGCTGCGCGGATCTGGTCGGCCGTCATCGTGGCCAACATGGTCAGCGCCAAGCGTGGGCCTATCCCGGAGACGGTCTGTACGGTGCGGAACACCTCACGTTCGCCGGCATCCGCGAACCCATAGAGGGTCAGACTGTCCTCGCGCACGACCAACTGCGTGGTGAGCAAACACTCCTGGCCCACCTCCAAATTTGCCGCCGTACGCGGACTCACCACGACGGACATCCCGACGCCGCCGACCTCGACCACCACTTCATCGGTGCCACGGTGGGCCACGCGGCCCCGAACGGAGGCGATCACGTCCTCACCCCTACCGGAGTCCGGGAGCGCCACACGTGGCAGATACCGAGCGCCAGGGCGTCGGTGACGTCGACGGGCTTGGGCACGTCTCGAAGCCCCAGGATGCGGCCCACCATGAAGGCCACCTGAGCCTTGTCCGCCCGACCGGAGCCGGTCACCGCCGCCTTGACCTCAGTCGGCGTGTGCTGGTGAACGGGAAGACCGCGCTGGTTGGCAGCAAGCATGCAGACTGCTGCTGCCTGAGCGGTACCCATCGCGGAGCGGACATTGCTCTGGCTGAAGACCCGTTCGACCACCAGGACGTCCGGCTGGGTCTGGTCGAGGTAGCCGGTGACGGCATCGAACACCGCGCGCAAACGGTCGGCGTGATCCGCTTCAGGATCGGTCCGGACGACTTCGGCCACGACGGCTCGGGCCCGGCCGTCCAGCCTGGTCTCCACCACGGCGACCCCGCACCGGGTCAGCCCGGGGTCCACTGCGAGCACGCGCATCCGGCCTCCACTCGTACAACTGTTCGGCAGACTACCGCGCCGCGGCGTACTCTGCCGCGCTGACACGCGGGAGTCCGAATGCGGTGCGCGGCCAGCCGGTTCCTAGCCCTTGGAGCGGATGGTGAGCGGATTGCCCGCGAGCACCGGGGTGCCGATGACCTCCCGGAACCCGTACCGCAGGCTGCGGACCAGTTCCTCGCGATCGTCCACAGCGGCGTCGTCAGTGCTGATCCCGACGCTCGCAACGCCGGCATAGGTGAGCATCGTGATGTTGATCGCGGCTCCGATGGTCGCGACCAGTGGATACATGCGCTCCACCTTCGCCCCGCACAACCACACCGGCACCGGCACCCCGGGCACGTTGGAGGCGGTCAGGTCGGAGGTCTGGGCGGCCGCCGAGAGCAACTCCGGTGGCAGGAACCTCGAGAACTCGGCCAGATTGTCCGCCAACCGTAACGCGGGCTCCGCACGCCAACTGCGCACCGTCTGTGCCGCCGCCTCGAGCACATCGTCGATGGCGTTGGAGATGGGGATCTCGAACCGGGCGATGGTCACGGCGTTCGCCGCGTCGTCACCGCTGCTTCGTAGCGAGATCGGCATGTTCATGCGCAACTCGTCGACGGGACGCCCCATGCGTTCGTGGTAACGGTTCATGCCCACGCTGATCGCAGCGAGGAAGAGATCGTTGACACTGCGGTCGCGCTTCTTCGCGGCCGCGCGGTATGCGGCGAAGTCCATGTCGATCGTGTCGAAGTGGTAGTTGATGCTCCGCTGCTGCATGATCGGCGACAGGGGCCCGAAGGGAACCCGCGTGAAACGCACGACCGATCCGGCGGTCCTGCGCGCCCGTGCGATCAGATCCCCCGGGTTCTTGACCGCCTCCATCGTCAGCGGGCCGAGACCTCGGATCGCATCCTCGGCAGTGCGTGCCACCCAGCCGACGTTGTTCCTGATCACCGCCTCCAGGAAGCCGGTCGTGTCAAGCACTGCAGGTTCCGGCTCGTCGGGCATGTCGCCAAGGTCGACACCTTCCGGTGCGAAGTCGAACAGGGCCAGTCCGAGCTGCACGGCTCCCTGGCCGTCCGATATCGCGTGGTGGAGCTTCATGATCAGTGCCGCACGTCCGCCGGGCAGTCCCTCGAGAAGGGTCGCGCGCCACAGCGGACGATCCCGATCGAAGTCGGCCATGCTCTGCCGCCGCGCATCCTCAAGGACATCGGCCCACGTCGAACCCTTCGGCATGCTGAACCTGCGCATGTGGAACGACAGATCGAAGTCGGGGTCCACCACAAGTCGCGGGGTCTGCAGACCGATGGGACCTTCGACCACGCGCGACCTCAGCACCGGGGCCAGTCGCGTGGCACGTTCGAAGCGCTGCTTGAGGGCATCCCAATCGGGGCTGGACTCGAGGACGAGAAGACCGATCATGGTCGACCGCATCACAGGGTCATCGGTGGCCATGCGCCACGTGGCGAAATCCCAGCCGGACAGGCGCTTGGCCTCCACGGTGGCCTGCCGACCCCGCAAGGGAGCCGGCTGCTTGCGCGCCTTGCGCGTGCTCCCGGGGGCCGCCTGCGTGCGAGTACCCTTCGCGGGCGCCTTCTTCGACGCCGCCTTCTTCACTGGGCTCTTCTTGGCTGCGGCCTTCTTCGCCGGGGCCTTCTTGCCAGCACTGGCAGTTGACTTCTTGACAGTGGACTTCTTCGGCGCAGACTTCTTCGCAGACGCAGTGGATGCGGCCTTCGTGCCCTTCCGAGCCGCGGTCGACTTCTGGGTCCCCGCGGGTTTGTCGCTCGCCACGTCTCCTCCTCCTGCCCGGTACGCCTACGCTATCGCCACTGCCTACGTTCTCGCCGGGTTCACCATCCGGCTCAGGAGTCGACCTCCGCCATCACTTCATCCGACACGTCGAAGTTGGCGTAGACGTTCTGGACGTCGTCGCTGTCCTCAAGCGCTTCAAGCAGCCGGAAGATCTTCGCGGCGCCGTCGGCCTCCAGGGGAACGGTCACACTCGGGACGAACTGCACCTCGGCGGAGTCGTAGTCGAGGCCCGCCTCCTGCAAGGCGGTGCGCACGGCCACCAGGTCTGTCGGCTCGCTGATGACCTCGAAGGTGCCGTCGAGGTCGTTGACCTCCTCCGCCCCGGCATCGAGGACCGCCATGAGCAGGTCGTCCTCGGTGAGTCCGGCGGCAGGCACGAGGATGACCCCTTTGCGGGTGAACAGGTACGACACCGAACCGGGGTCGGCCATCGAACCCCCGTTGCGACTCATGGCCACCCTGACCTCACCGGCGGCGCGGTTCCGGTTATCGGTCAGGCACTCCACGAGCACCGCCACGCCGTTCGGGCCGTAACCCTCGTACATGATGGTCTCCCAGTCCGAGCCTCCGGACTCCGCACCCGATCCCCGCTTCACCGCGCGATCGATGTTGTCCATCGGCACCGAGTTCTTGCGTGCCTTCTGGATGGCGTCGTAAAGCGTCGGATTGCCGTCGGGGTCACCGCCACCTGTCCTGGCGGCCACCTCGATGTTCTTGATGAGTTTGGCGAACAGCTTGCCGCGCTTGGCGTCGATGGCCGCCTTCTTGTGCTTCGTCGTCGCCCACTTGGAGTGACCGCTCATGAACCCTCCTGAACCATGTCAACCAGCAGCGCGTGAAAGCGCACATCATCTGTCACCTCGGGGTGGAAAGACGTCGCCAGCGCGTTGCCCTGCCTCACTGCGACGATTCTATCCGTGCCATCGTCTCCGGTGACCGTTCCGAGCACGGTCACCGATTCCCCGACCCGCTCGACCCATGGCGCCCGGATGAACACCGCGGTGATCGCCGGGCCCGGCAGCGCCGGAACCTGCACGGCGGCCTCGAACGAATCCACCTGCCGGCCGAACGCATTGCGCCGCACAGTCATGTCGATGGCCCCGAGCGACACCTGGTCCGGGCGTCCGTCCAGCACCTCGGAGGCCAACAGGATCATCCCGGCGCATGTACCCATGACGGGCATCCCAGCCGCGATGGCCGTTCGCAAGGGCTCCTCGAGTCCATTGCGCACCATGAGCATGCCGATGGTGGTGGACTCACCGCCCGGGATGATCAGTCCGTCGACGCGCTCAAGATCCGCCTCGGTGCGCACTTTCGTCGCCTCCGCCCCACAGTCCTCGAGCATCCGAATGTGCTCGCGGAAATCACCCTGCAGGGCGAGAACGCCGATCCTGACCGTCACCAGCCGCGTTCGGCGAGGCGATGCGGCTCCGGGATCTCCTCCACGTTGATCCCGACCATCGCTTCTCCGAGTCCGCGCGAGACCTTCGCCAGGATGTCCGGGTCGTCGTAGTGAGTCGTGGCCTGCACGATGGCCGCAGCACGTTCCGCCGGATTCCCGGACTTGAAGATCCCGCTGCCGACGAAGACGCCATCGGCGCCGAGCTGCATCATCATCGCCGCGTCAGCCGGCGTGGCGATCCCGCCGGCGGTGAACATCACCACGGGCAGGGTTCCGGTGCGGGCCACCTCTGCGACAAGTTCGTACGGAGCCTGCAGATCCTTGGCCGCGAGGTAGAGCTCGTCCTCCGGAAGTCCGGCCAGTCGCTTCATCTCGTCACGGATCGTGCGCATATGGGTGGTGGCGTTGGATACGTCGCCGGTACCTGCCTCCCCCTTGCTACGGATCATGGCCGCACCCTCTGTGATCCGGCGCAGCGCCTCTCCGAGATTGGTCGCCCCGCACACGAACGGCACCGTGAACTGCCACTTGTCGATGTGGTGGGCGTAGTCGGCCGGGGTCAACACCTCGGACTCGTCGATGTAGTCGACACCGAGGGACTGCAGGATCTGCGCCTCGACGAAGTGGCCGATCCGGGCTTTGGCCATCACGGGGATCGATACCGCCTCGATGATGCCGTCGATGAGGTCGGGGTCGCTCATGCGTGCGACGCCGCCCTGTGCGCGGATATCGGCCGGGACGCGCTCGAGCGCCATCACCGCGACGGCTCCCGCGTCCTCGGCGATCTTCGCCTGCTCAGCGGTCACCACATCCATGATCACGCCGCCCTTGAGCATCTCGGCCATACCGCGCTTGACGCGGGCCGATCCGGTCACGTGCGTGGGGTCAGTCATCTGGGGTTTCCTTTCGGGTCTGCCTCCAATGGTAGGGGCGAACCGCGACATCACCTACTGCGGAGGGCGGATGGCACCTCGTCGTCGAGTTCGACGGTGCGCGGCAACGGGGCGGAGCCCGACAGCCGGAACAGCCGCACCAGGCGTTGTCGGCGTACGGCCAAGCAGGAACGCACGGCATCGTTGTGGAAGCGCCGCGACCAGGCCGCCTTCTGCACAGCCGCCGCAAGCCCGGCCAGCGTCTGCTCACCGTCGGGCTGTGCGGCGATCTCCGCGACGACATCGGCATCCATCGAGGCCTCCAACGCCCGCGTGAGCGCACTCTCCGAGGCACACCGCGGCGCAGGGAAGTCCGAGCCCGTGGCGCGAGCCTGATTCAGCGCGGAGTCCGCGGCGTCGGCGAGCAGAACCGTCGTCGCGGGATCCAGCCGCCCCGAACTGGCCAGGGCCAGCACCTCATTGGCGCGCTCCATGAACTGTCCCTGCAATGCAGAGCGGGAGGTATCGATCCGATGGTGCAAGCGATCCAGTCGCGCGGCTGTCTGCGACAGGTACAGAACGATCACCGCCACCAGCGCGACGATCAGTACCACCCACAGGACGTCCATCAGGCCTCGTCCCGCGGCCGGGCGAGCCGGCCGACGAACTGGCCACGCATGTCGTTCTCCACCCTCTCCCCGCTCGTGGTGACACTCTCGTAGACCTGCTCGATCTCACGGGCGACCACCGCCCAGTCGAACTGCCGCGCACGCACGCGTCCCGCGCGACGCAACGTCTCACGACGGGCCGGATCGCCGAGTAGTTCGATCACGGTGCGTGCCAGATCCGCGGAGTCCTCGCTGGTGAACATGGCACCGGCCCGGCCGTCCTCAAGAACGCGGGCGAAAGCCTCCAGGTCGCTGGCCACGACCGGTGTGCCGGCGGCCATCGCCTCCAGAAGCACGATGCCGAAACTCTCACCACCGGTGTTGGGCGCGACATAGATGTCGGCACTGGCGAAGGCCCGGACTTTGTCGGCGTCGCTGACCAGGCCCAGGAAGCGGACCTGCCTGCTGACCGCCTCCGGAACGTCTTCGATGGCGTCATCCTGATCACCGGGTCCGGCAACCAGCAGTTGCGTGTCCGGATACACCTCCAGGATCGCCGGCATCGCTTCCAGCAGGACGTGCAGACCCTTGCGGGGCTCGTCGATGCGACCGATGAAGAACAGCGTGGGCGCCGACCTGGGATAACCGTCGAGCGGACGAGCATCTTCGAAGTCCGCGCACGTCACGCCGTTGGGGATCAGGACCGCATCGCCTCCGAGGTGCTTCACCAACGTCTGGCGGGCAGCCTCGCTCACGGCGATCCGTGCGGAGATCTTCTCCATCGCCGTCTGGACCAGGTAGTAGGCGGCCGTCAACGCCCGAGAACGGGTCTGCGAACTGTGCCAGGTGGCGACGATCGGGCCGCGTGCAGCCCAACAGGCGAGAACGCTCAACGTCGGGCTGGCCGGTTCATGGACGTGCAGGACATCGAAATCCCCGTCCTTGATCCATCGCCGTACCCGCGCCGCGGACACCGGGCCGAAGTTCACCTTCGCCACCGAGCCGTTGTACGGCACGGAGACAGGCTTGCCGCCATCGACCACGAATGGTTCCAGCGGGTAGTCGTCGTCATCGACGGGTGCCAGCACACTGACCTCGTGGCCGAGACGCTGCAAGGCCAGCGCCTGGTCGTGCACGTGTGCTTTGACGCCGCCAGGCGACGTCCAGTCGTACGGACAGACGATGCCGACCCTCACCGTGCCCGCCGGGGATCGAGGTCGGCCAGGAACACCGGTTGCAGCATGTGCCAGTGGCCCGGATGGGCGGAGATTCCCTCTTCGAGACGGACCGCCATCGACTGGGTGAAGGCGTGCGCTGCCTCGATGAAGTCATCGTCGAAACGATCGGCTCGCGTCCAGTCACCGGCGGGACGCTCGACCGGCGGGAAGACGTGGACGTGGGCACGGGGACCCTCGTAGTAGAGCGAACAGGCCAGCAGCGGGGCGCCCGTCAACAGCGAGATCGCCGCCGGACCGATCGGCATCTTCGCGGGCTCTCCGAAGAACTCGACCTGCACACCGTGCCGGCTCAGATCGCGGTCGGCAAGTAGTGCGAGCAGTCCGTTCCCACGGACGAGCTCGACCAGTTCGTCGAAGACCCCTTCAGCCCCGGCATGCGGAAGGATCTTCATACCCAACGCCCGGCGGAAGTCGAGGAACTCCTCGTACAACCGCTCAGGCCGCAACCGCTCGGCCACGCTGATCACCTGCGCGAAATGGATGCTGGCCCAGGCACCGGTCAGGTCGTAATTTCCGGCGTGCGGCACCGCGAACACCACACCGTCGCCCGCGTCCAGCGCGTCCTGCAGATAGTGCGCGTTGATCGCGCGGTGGCGGTGCGTGATCTCCTCAGGTGTCCACGACGGCAGCCGGAACGCATCGCACCAGTACCGCAGGTATGAACGCATGCCCTCGTGCGAGACTTCCCGGATCTCGGAATCGGTGGCATCCGGGAGCACCCTGCGTAGGTTCTTCTCGAGTTGTTGCACACCTCCACCACGCCGCCGCCACGCCAGATCCGCAAACCGGTCGAACATCGCGTAGGCCTGCCGCTCCGGGAGCGCGCGCACGATGCGCCATCCGGTCGCATAGGCCCAATAGGTGACCTCATCCTGTGCGTTCATGCGTTGGCCTGCCGATAGACGTGGGCGAATCTCTGCCAGACGGTGATCAGGACCAGCACCGCGAGCACGTACAGCGCCGCCGGCAGTACGTACGGGACACCGAGCCCATAGATGAACGCCGGAATCAGGAGGATCAGCAGTCGCTCCGTGCGCTCAGCGATGCCCACCTTGCAGTCCAGACCCACACTCTCGGCGCGGGCCCGGGCATAGGAGATCAGGAACCCGCCCACCAGACACACGAACGCTGCGACCTGCACACCCACAGACTGGGTGCGGACCGCCCAGATGAGTACCGAACCGAAGATCACACCATCGGCCACCCGGTCGAGACTGGAGTCCAGGAACGCCCCCCACACACCGGTCCTGTTCTGCATCCGGGCCATGGTCCCGTCGAGCATGTCCGAGAACACGAAGAGCACCATGATCAGGATCCCGGGCACGAAGTCGCCGCGCGGGAAGAAGTAGGCGGCCGACGCACTCACCCCGACCGTTCCGATCACCGTGACCGCATCGGGAGACAGGCCGATCTTCAGCAGCCCGCGCGCGATCGGCTCCACGATCTTGGCCACGGCAGCGCGCGCATTGGTCTGATTCAGCATGCGCAAGTCCCTTCGAGGCAGCGTGGCGGCACCAACTCATGCTATTAGTCACGAGGTGTCCAGTCTGACGTCCGCCGCGCCCGTGACCCTGGTTTTCGGCCTGCAGGACCCGACCGCCAAGTGGCTCGTCCATCACCTGCGGGAGGCAGGGGTGGTGGCGGTTCACCTTCCGCCCGATCTCTCGACACCGTCGGCACAGGCCGTCGTCGCGGCAGCAGACGCGTGTCTGCACGTCTTCAGCGCAGGTCAAGGGATAGACGGAACGTTCCTCGAGCCGATCTCGTTGGACGTGAACGAAGCCGCGGCGATCGCCGGCCGGGTCCTCGAGGAGGACGTCCTGGTGACGACGTTGCCCCTCTTGGACGACGACGAGTCGGTGATCGGTGTACTCGATGTGGTCACCGGCGAGCAATGGTTCCCCGATGGCGAGGTCGAAGGCGCCCGGGACGACTTCATGGAGGCGGTGGAGGCGGAGACCAACACCTGGATCGACGAGGCTGATGCGTTGGACATGACACCCGCAGACGCCATGCTCGACGGACAGCTCGCGGCCGCCGTCACACTGAGCACGACCACCCGCGCCGGCGTGGGATGGCTGGTCGCCCATCTGCCCTCCAGAGGGACTCCGGCGGCCGCGACTGTGCTGGCCGCCGAGGGCGAACGGTGCGTGGTCGCGGCTGGCCCCGGGACTCTGGCGATCGGACCCACCATGGCTCTGGTCGGCACAACCGCCACGAATGTGCAAGTCAAGGCGCTCGCCTCGCTGACCGAACCCGGCCTTGTGGCGCGATTGGCGCCCGGTCAGGTGGCCGCGGCCGACATCGAGCCCCAGGTGCCGATAGGAGCCCTTCTGCTTCCTCGATCCTGATCGGTCGGCCACGGATGGTGAAGTTGTAGCGCTCGATGCGCGCACCATGCGACGAACGCGGCGACAACAACGTCACACCGGCCGCGACGGGACGTGGTGGCGAGTCCTCCGCTCAGCCGTTAGACCTTGTGCACTCCGGTGAGAGCTTGGCGAGCGTTTCGGACTAACCAACGAGCGCGGGACTAACGGCTGAGCGTGGGACTAACGGCTGAGCACGGCACCGCGCTCCCCCGGTCGTGGAGTCGCGGATCTACTCCGGCCAGGCATCCGCGAGGAGGTCCCGCGTCTCCTCCAGCAGGGTCGGCATGGTCTTGGTACCACCGACCACCGTGATGAAGTTGGTGTCCCCACCCCACCGGGGTACGACGTGCTGGTGCAGGTGCCCGGCGATCCCCGCACCCCCGATCGAACCCTGATTCATCCCGATGTTGAACCCCTGCGGACCCGCCACGGCTCGCATCGCCGTCATCGCCTGCTGCGTGAGTTCGGAGAACTCGGTGAGCTCGGCGTCGGTCAGTTGCGTGTAGTCCGGGATGTGCCGGTACGGACACACCAACATGTGCCCGGGGTTGTAGGGGTACAGGTTGAGGACGACGAACACCGACTCCGCACGTCGGACGATCAGGGACGAGCGGTCGTCCTGGCCGGGGATCCGGCAGAACGGGCAATCGTCGCCGGCTTCTTGGTGGTCGGGACGGTTCTCCCCCTTGATGTAGGCGATCCGGTGCGGGGTCCAGAGGCGGTCCCACGCCGATGCGCCGGCCATCAGACCTGCCGCTTCTCGGCGACCGCCTGCTGGATCTCGGCGATCGCTTCCGCAACGGGGACACCGTTGCGCTGATCGCCATTACGGAACCGGAAGCTCACAGCCCCGGCCGCGATGTCCTCGTCGCCGGCGATCAACATGTAGGGGACCTTCTGCTTCTGCGCATTGCGGATCTTCTTGGGCATGCGGTCACTGCTGGTGTCCACCTCCGCCCTGATGCCCACTGCCCGCAACTGCCGCGCAACATCCTCGAGATAGTCCGCGTGGTGATCGGCGACAGGGATCCCCACCGCGGTCACCGGGGCCAGCCAGGGCGGGAACGCGCCAGCGTAGTGCTCGAGGAGGACCGCGAAGAAGCGCTCGATCGACCCGAACAGGGCCCGGTGGATCATGATCGGCCGCTCCCGGGATCCGTCCGCCGCCTGATACTCCATGTCGAAGCGCTGCGGCATCTGGAAGTCGACCTGGATGGTCGACATCTGCCATGTCCGGCCGATGGCGTCCTTCGCCTGCACGGAGATCTTCGGGCCGTAGAACGCCGCACCGCCCTCGTCCATCACCAGTTCGAGGTTCTGTCGTGAGGCCGCCTGGTAGAGGATCTCCGTGGCTTCCTGCCACTCCTCGTCGGTACCGATGCTCTTCTCCGGATCCCGGGTGGACAGTTCGAGGTAGAAGTCCGTCAACCCGTAGTCCTTGAGCAGGTCGAGCACGAACGTGAGCAGACTGTCGAGTTCGTCGGGCATCTGCTCGCGAGTGCAGTAGATGTGGGCGTCGTCCTGGGTGAAGCCACGCGCCCGGGTCAGCCCCTGCACGACGCCGGACTTCTCATATCGATAGACGGTTCCGAACTCGAACAACCGCAGCGGCAACTCACGGTAGGAGCGACCGCGGGCACCGTAGATCAGGTTGTGCATCGGGCAGTTCATGGGCTTCAGGTAGTACTGAGCGTTGTCCATGTCCATGGGCGGGTACATGCCCTCGGCGTACCAATCGAGGTGCCCGGACTTCTCGTAGAGAGCGGCCTTGGTGACGTGCGGGGTGTTCACGAAGTCGTAGCCCGCCTCGATGTGGCGCTGCCGCGAGTAGTCCTCCATGACGTTGCGCACGATGCCACCCTTGGGGTGGAACACCGCAAGGCCCGATCCGATCTCCTCCGGGAAGGAGAACAGGTCGAGTTCGCTGCCCAGTTTGCGGTGGTCACGACGGGCCGCCTCTTCGAGGAAAGCAAGGTAGTCCTTGAGTTGATCCTTGCTGGGCCATGCGGTGCCGTAGATGCGCTGCAACTGCGGATTGTGCTCGTCGGACAGCCAGTACACCGCGGCACTGCGCATGAGTTTGATCGCGTTCTGCGGGATGTACTTGGTGTTCGGCACGTGGGGGCCGCGGCACAGGTCGGACCAGCAGACGGCGCCGGTCCGGTCGAGGTTGTCATAGACCGTCAGTTCCGCCCCGCCGGTCTCCATGATCTCGTCGCTGTTGCCGCCCTTCTTGCCGATCAGTTCGATCTTGAAGGGCTCCCCCGCGAGTTCACGCTGGGCCTCCCCCTCGGTCACGACCCTCCGCTGGAACGACTGCCCGCTCTTCAGGATCTCGATCATGCGCTTCTCGATACGTGTCAGATCCTCCGGATGGAACGGCTCCTCGACTCCGAAGTCGTAGTAGAAGCCGTCCTTGATGGGCGGGCCGATGCCGAGCTTCGCCTCGGGGAACAGGTCCTGCACGGCTTGTGCCATGACGTGTGCCGTGGAGTGGCGAAGCACCGCCAGACCTTCGGGGTCGTCCGCGGCGACCGGCTCGACCTCGTCCCCAGCGCGCACGATGTACGCCAGATCCTTGAGTTCTCCGTTGACCCGGGCGACGACCACACTTCGGTCCCCTCCGAGTAGATCGCCGGCCGTGGTACCGGTCGGCACATCGCGGGTCTCACCGGACACGATCACGTCGACGGACACGGGCTATCGCCTTCCTGCAGGGGATCTCTACCAGTCTAATGAGCCCTGATGGACTCAGGCGGGCCTGTTTCGTTTCAACGTCCACAGCACGTACATCTGGCCCGTGACCGTTCCGTCCTCGGTCGCGATCGTGATGTCGACCCGGAACTCGGGCCGCTCATCATTGTCGAGTTCGGCGAGGATGTCCTCGACCTCACTTCTCATCACGGCCGTCGCGACCACCGGACCCATCGCGACCTTCTTGTACGCGATGTTCGCCTCGACGGCCAGCGGCGTCACGGTCGCCAGATGCTCGGCGAAGTTGCCCAGTACCAGGGCACCCGAGGCGGACTCCCCCAGGGTGAACATCGCGCCGGCATGTGGACCACCGATGTGGTTGTGGTAGGCCTTCTGATCGGGCAGCCGCAGCACCGCGGTCCGTTCATCGAGTTCAAGGAACTCCAGATCCAGGGTCCCCACCATCGGTACCAACGTCGGCATGCTCGCCTTCACGGCCTCGAAATCCATGCCAGAGAGCATTCCACGCCATGGCCCCAGCAGATAGCGTCGGGGGGTGGCGGTAACGGTCTTCGACATCGACGGGGTGCTCGCCGATGTGCGCCATCGCCTCCACCACCTGCAGACCCGCCCCAAGGACTGGAACGCGTTCTTCGCGGCCGCCGTGGACGACCCTGTTCTCGAACCCGGACGAGAGGCCCTGCTGGAAGCACACGAGGCGGGTTCGACCATCGTCTACGTGACCGGACGGCCGCGCCGTTGCCGGCGGGACACCATCGAGTGGTTGCAGCGGTTCGGGATGCCCACAGGCACCCTCCATATGCGTCCCAACCATGACCGTCGGCCCGCGCGCTTCTACAAGGCGGACGTGATCATGGCTCTGGCGCGAGAGGAGGACGTGGTAGCGGTCATCGACGACGACGACAAGGTGGTGGAGCACCTGCGCAGCCTGGGCCTGCCGGTGCTCCATGCGACGTGGATGCAGGAGGAACCCGGCGAGCAACAACTCGACCTGCTCGAACAGGCACAGGAGCAGGAAGGGCGCACCTGACTCACCCCAGCGTGCGGATGCGCAGATCGATTTCGCGCTGCATCTCCCGCACGATCTCGTCGGGCAAGCCCTCGCGGTCACGCAGTCTCAGCAGTTCTTCCTGTTCCGCGCGCATCATCTCCACGCTCACCTGACGCATGGTCGTATGGCTCGCTGGACGGGGGGCGTCACCGAGTTCCGCCACACGCGACGCGTGGTCCAACCGACCCTCTGCGGCGGTACGAAGCCTGTCCACCATCTCCGGCGGGAGCGGGTCATCGGCACGCTCGGAGGTCTCCTCGATCTGTTCGAGGCGGTCGAGGGCCGCGCGCGCCAAGGTCACGCGCACCCGGCGTTTCATGGCCCTGTCGTCGTCTTGTGGCAGATGCACCGCACGTGCCAGCCATGCGATCGTCGGCGCGAGCAACAGTGAAAGGAGGACCACTCCGAAGGTGATGCTGATGACGAGTTCCCGGAAGGGGATCTTGTCACCGGCTGCCGTGGTGACCGGGACAGTGAACGCGGCCAGCGCCGAGACCGGCCCCCTGGTGCCGGCCCATGCGGCGACCAACCATGCAGGATTGCGCAGATCCCTGCCGGCGATCATCGCCATCAGGTAGACGAACGCGAAGCGGGCAGCCACCAGCGACAAGAACACCACCGGTACCGCGATCACCAGCGTCCGGATCTGCGAGGAGGGCATCTGCTCCAAGACACGCGGCATCTCCAGGCCCACGAGGAAGAACGCTGTGGACTGCAGCACGAAGGTGAAGATGACCCAGAGGCTGGTGGCCTGCAGCCGACCGGTGTAGCTGACCACGTTGGAGGTGCCGTGGGCCACGACCAATGCCGCCACGACCACGGCCAGGATGCCGGAGCCTTCCAGCGCCTCGGCGCCGAGGTACACCGGCAGTGGTGCCAGCAGAATCGCCGCATTGGCGACCGTGGTGTCGCGCGACCGGCGGACGACCGTCATCAACAGCCACCCCGCGGCCCCGCCCACCAGCACACCGCCGGCCACCGACGTCAGCAGGATCACGGAAGCCTCACCGGCGGTGACGCTGCCGGCGGCGGCTGCCACGGAGCACACCCGAAGCAGGGTCAGGGCCGTGCCGTCGTTGACCAGACTCTCCCCCTCGAGCACGTTGACGAGTCGGCGCGGAAGGCCCGCCTTGCGCGCGGTCGCGGACACCGCAACCGCATCAGTGGGTCCGAGGATCGCTCCCAACGCGAACGCCATACTCACCCAGATACCGGGAACAACGAGCTGGGCGACGAATCCCACGACGACTGCGCCGAACACGACCAGTCCGACGGCCAGCGCCATGATCGGTCTGCTCACTTTGCGCAGGTCGACCACGGAACTCGTCAGCCCCTCGCCGAAGACCAGCGGGGCGAGCACGACGACCAGGACGAACTCGGGGTGGGCCAGGCCCTCAGGGCCGATCGGTGCCAGACCGATCGCGATACCGGCGGCCATGAGCGGGATGGCACTGGACCACCCGCGATTGCGGCACACACCGGCGATCAGGACCGCGATCAGCACGGCCAGTGCGACATCGAAGATCTCGACGCTGGCCATGAGTCAGCAGCGTACCCAGATGGGTCCTCAGGAGTAAGCGGTCACCGGTGCACAGGTGCAGTGCAGGTTCCGGTCGCCGTAGGCGTTGTCGATTCGTCCCGTGGGGGGCCAGTACTTCGCATCCGGGCCGGCCGGGAACACCGCACGCTCCCTGGAGTAGGGGCGGTCCCACTCGCCGACCACGACCGCCGCGGTGTGCGGTGCGTTGCGCAGCGGACTGTGCTCAAGCGGCATCCCACCAGCGGCGACCTCATCGATCTCGGCCCGGATCGCGATCATCGCGTCACAGAACCTGTCGAGTTCGCGCAGATCCTCGCTCTCGGTCGGCTCCACCATCAGCGTCCCGGCCACCGGGAAGGACATGGTCGGCGCGTGGAATCCGTGATCGATCAGTCGCTTGGCCACGTCGTCGACCGTGACGCCGGTGGACCGGGTGATCTCACGCAGGTCCAGCAGGCACTCGTGAGCCACGAGCCCGCCCTCGCCGGAGTACAGCAGCGGGTAGTGGTCGCGCAGGCGCCGGGCGACGTAGTTCGCCGAAACGATCGCGACCTTTGTGGCTTCGGTAAGCCCGTCGGCACCCATCAGGCGCACGTAGGCCCATGGGATCATCAGCACACCGGCACTGCCCCAGGGTGCACCCGACACCGGACCCTGTCCCTGCGGGCCGGCATCAGCAACCAGAGGATGGCCCGGCAAGAACGGTGCGAGGTGTTCCTTCACTGCGACCGGCCCCACGCCGGGGCCGCCACCACCGTGCGGGATGCAGAAGGTCTTGTGCAGGTTGAGGTGCGAGACGTCGGCCCCGACGTCCGGCAGTCGCACCAACCCCACCAGGGCATTCATGTTGGCGCCGTCGACGTACACCTGCCCGCCGGCCGCGTGCACGACCTCGCAGATCTCACGCAGTCCGGTCTCGAAGACCCCGTGAGTCGACGGGTAGGTCAGCATGATCGCGGCGATGGCATCCCCGTGTTCGGCGACCTTTGCGCGCACGTCGTCGATGTCGACGTCCCCGGCGTCCGTGCATCGCACGACCACGACCCGCAGACCGGCCATCACGGCGCTGGCGGCGTTGGTGCCGTGGGCACTGCTGGGTACCAGACAGATCGTG
>WBZM01000225.1_pt2 | contig 57907 bp, 60 predicted proteins | sample 5204271 | NCBI WGS metagenome assembly WBZM01 (sample SAMN12344346, study PRJNA552823) | activated sludge metagenome | biome: Activated sludge suspended growth; feature: Nitrification reactor; material: Wastewater; isolation source: activated sludge from nitrification reactor of wastewater... | reverse complement strand
CAAGGACTACGAGTGTCTTTGCGGCAAGTACAAGCGGCTCAAGCATCGCGGCGTGATCTGCGAGAAGTGCGGCGTCGAGGTGACGCTGGCGAAGGTGCGTCGCGAACGCATGGCCCATATCGAGCTGGCCAGCCCGGTGGCGCACATCTGGTTCCTGAAGAGCCTGCCCAGCCGACTCGGCATGGTGCTCGACATGACCCTGCGCGACATCGAGCGCGTTCTCTACTTCGAAGCCTTCGTCGTCTTCGATCCGGGCATGACGCCACTCGTCCGCGGCCAACTGCTGACTGAGGATGATTATCTCGCCAAGGTCGAGGAGTATGGCGACGACTTCTCCGCCGCCATGGGCGCGGAAGGGATCCGCGAGTTGCTGCGTTCGATCGACCTCGCGCGCGAGGTCGAGGGATTGCGCGGCGAACTCGAAACCACAAGCTCGGAGACCAAGAGCAAGAAGTTCTCGAAGCGGCTGAAGGTCCTTGAGGGTTTCCAGAAGTCCGGTATCAAGCCCGAGTGGATGGTGCTTGAGGTCCTGCCGGTGCTGCCGCCCGATCTGCGTCCGCTGGTGCCGCTGGACGGCGGTCGCTTCGCGACTTCGGATCTCAACGATCTCTACCGGCGGGTGATCAACCGCAACAATCGCCTGAAGCGGCTTCTCGAGCTGAAGGCACCAGAGATCATCGTCCGCAACGAGAAGCGCATGCTGCAGGAGGCAGTCGATTCACTGCTCGACAACGGTCGCCGCGGCAAGGCGATGACGGGTGCCAACAAGCGTCCGCTGAAGTCGCTGGCGGACATGATCAAAGGCAAGGGCGGCCGTTTCCGGCAGAACCTGCTCGGCAAGCGTGTCGATTATTCGGGCCGCTCGGTGATCGTCGTCGGTCCGCAACTCAAACTGCACCAGTGCGGGCTGCCGAAGCTGATGGCGCTCGAGTTGTTCAAGCCCTTCATCTTCAATCGCCTGGAGGTGATGGGTCTGGCGACGACGATCAAGCAGGCGAAGAAGATGGTCGAAACGCAGGAGCCGGTGGTTTGGGACATCCTCGAGGAGGTGATTCGCGAGCACCCGATCATGCTCAACCGGGCGCCGACGCTGCACCGGCTCGGCATCCAGGCGTTCGAGCCGACGTTGATCGAGGGCAAGGCAATCCAGTTGCACCCGCTGGTTTGCGCAGCTTTCAACGCCGACTTCGACGGTGACCAGATGGCGGTCCATGTCCCGCTCTCGCTCGAAGCGCAGATGGAGGCACGGACGCTGATGCTGGCATCGAACAACGTCCTCTCGCCGGCAAACGGAGAACCGATCATCGTGCCGTCGCAGGACATCGTTCTCGGTCTTTACTACGCGACACGGGAGCGCATCAACGCCCGCGGCGAGGGGATGATCTTTCCCGATCTCGCCGAAGTCACACGTGCCATGCAGGCGGGCGAGCTCGACCTGCATGCACGGATCGTCGTGCGCATCACCGAGCACGAGCAGGACGAAACCGGCGGCTGGCTGGAGAAGACGACGCGCTACCAGACGACTGCCGGGCGCGCGCTCCTGTCGGAGATCCTGCCACGTGGGCTGCCATTCAGCCTGATCGACAAGACGCTCAAGAAAAAGGAGATCTCGCGGCTGATCAACGCGGCCTTCCGCCGCTGTGGTCTCAAGGAGACGGTCGTCTTTGCCGACAAGCTGATGCAGAACGGTTACCGGCTGGCGACCCGCGCCGGCATCTCGATCTGCTCAGACGACATGCTGGTGCCGGCACAGAAGCGCGCGATCATCACTGCTGCGGAAGCCGAGGTGAAGGAGATCGAGAGCCAATACACCAACGGCCTGGTGACCAACGGCGAGCGTTACAACAAGGTGGTCGACATCTGGGGCCGCACGGGTGATCAGGTTGCCAAGGTGATGATGGATCAGCTCGGCCACGAGGAGGTGCGCAATCGCCGGGGCGAGCAGGAGAAGCAGGAGTCCTTCAACTCGATCTTCATGATGGCAGACTCGGGCGCTCGCGGTTCCGCGGCACAGATTCGCCAGCTGGCTGGCATGCGTGGCCTGATGGCGAAGCCGGACGGGTCGATCATCGAAACGCCGATCACCACCAATTTCCGCGAGGGCCTGAACGTTCTTCAGTACTTCATTTCCACCCACGGTGCGCGCAAGGGTCTGGCGGATACCGCGCTGAAGACTGCCAACTCCGGCTACCTGACGCGCCGCCTGGTGGACGTGACGCAGGACCTGGTCGTCATCGAGGACGACTGCGGGACGGGCAACGGGGTCACCATGAAGGCTCTGATTGAAGGTGGCGAGGTGATCGAGGCGCTGCGCGAACGGATTCTGGGTCGCGTCACGGCCACCGATGTCGTTCACCCGGACACGCAGGAGACGGTGATCGAGGCCGGCACGCTGATCAGCGAGGACCACTGCGATCTGATCGATCAGTTGGGCATCGACGAGGTCAAGGCGCGTACGCCGTTGACTTGCGAGACCAGGTATGGCCTGTGTGCGAAGTGTTATGGGCGTGACCTTGGTCGCGGAACGCTGGTCAACGTTGGCGAGGCGGTGGGTGTGATTGCCGCGCAATCGATCGGTGAGCCGGGAACCCAGTTGACCATGCGCACGTTCCACGTCGGAGGTGCCGCCTCACGCGCCGCGGTTGCCAGTCACGTCGAGACGCGCAGCGCCGGGGTGGTTCGCTTCACCTCGACGATGCGCTATGTCACGAGCGCCAAGGGCGAGAAGATCGTCATCACGCGCTCTGGTGAGATCCTGATCACCGACGACAACGGTCGCGAGCGCGAGAAGCACAAGCTTCCCTACGGTGCGACCCTGCTGGTCGAGGATGCGCAGTCGGTCAAGGCGGGGGCGCGTCTGGCCAGTTGGGATCCGCACACGAGACCGATCATCGCCGAGTACTCGGGGCTGGTGAAGTTCGAGAACGTCGAGGAGGGCGTCACCGTTGCCAAGCAGATCGACGAAGTGACCGGGCTGTCGACGCTGGTGGTCATCGACCCGAAGCGTGGTGGCAAGACACCGAGCAAGGGACTGCGGCCGCAGGTGCGGCTGTTCGAGCCTGACGGCGAGGAAGTCCGGATGCACGGCAGCGATCACCCGGTGACGATCACCTTTCAGGTCGGTGCCATCATCAACGTTCTCGATGGTCAGCAGATTTCGGTTGGCGATGTCCTCGCGCGTCTGCCGCAGGAGTCGGCGAAGACGCGCGACATCACCGGAGGTCTGCCGCGTGTGGCGGAGCTCTTCGAGGCGCGTACTCCCAAGGATGCTGGCATGCTGGCGGAGTTCACGGGCACCATGTCGTTCGGCAAGGACACCAAGGGCAAGCAGCGACTGGTGATCACCGATCTCGAGGGAATTACGCACGAGTACCTGATCCTCAAGGACAAGCACGTCCTGGTGCACGACGGGCAGGTCGTCAACAAGGGTGAGCTGATCGTCGATGGCGCGCCCGATCCGCACGACATCCTGCGCCTGCTGGGGGTCGAGGCGCTGGCGGTGTACATCACCGATGAGGTTCAGGACGTCTATCGTCTGCAGGGCGTCAAGATCAACGACAAGCACATCGAGGTCATCGTCCGGCAGATGCTGCGCCGGGTGAACGTGCTCGAGCCCGGTGATACGAGGTTCATCAAGGGCGAGCAGGTCGAGCGCGCCAATCTGCTCGACGAGAATGACCAGATGTTCGCCGAAGGCAAGCTGCCGGCCACCTACGAGCATGTACTACTGGGCATCACCAAGGCCTCGCTGTCGACCGATTCGTTCATCTCGGCGGCTTCCTTCCAGGAGACGACACGTGTCCTGACCGAAGCCGCGATCATGGGCAAGCGTGACGAGTTGCGCGGCCTCAAGGAGAACGTCATCGTAGGTCGCCTGATCCCAGCCGGCACCGGCCTTGCCTACCACAATACGCGGCGGAAGAACGCCGCTGGCGAGGACATCGCCGGTGGCAGCGAGCTCGAGGAGGACGAGGTGCCGCCGGCGAGCGAGGCGAGCGCGCTGGACGTGCCGGTGGCTTGACTTGCCGCGCGTTAAAACCTAGAATCGCCGGTCTTTGTCGCCGACGCCACGCGCTTGCGGCGGCTTCTCGTGGAATTCGCCAAGGCGGCCTTTGGTCCGCCTTGGTTTTTTGCAGATGGTCCGAGCCGGGCACCGCGGGCGCTGCACTGAACTTGAGGGTGGAAACATGCCAACCATAAACCAGCTGGTGCGCAAGCCTCGCGAGGCCATCCGCACCAAGAGCAAAGTCCCCGCGTTGAGCAACTGTCCGCAAAAACGTGGCGTCTGCACTCGCGTCTATACGACCACGCCGAAGAAGCCTAACTCCGCTCTGCGCAAGGTGTGCAAAGTCCGTCTGACGAACGGCTTCGAGGTCATTTCGTACATCGGTGGTGAAGGTCACAACCTGCAGGAGCACTCGGTTGTCCTCATACGCGGTGGTCGCGTCAAGGACCTGCCGGGTGTGCGCTATCACACCGTTCGCGGGTCGCTCGATACGCAGGGCGTGAAGAAGCGCAAGCAGGGTCGTTCCAAGTACGGCACCAAGCGCCCGAAGGCCGCCTGAGTTCCGCCTGATTGAGGGCCGCTCCCGATGGGCGGCCCGGGAAGGGGGCGGCTGGTGTCGGTTCCTTCCACCGAATTGTGACTATGAGAGGTTGCCAATGCCCCGTCGTCGTGAAGTGCCCAAGCGCGATATCCTGCCGGATCCGAAATACGGCAATGTCGATGTATCGAAGTTCGTCAATACGATCATGAAGAGCGGCAAGAAATCGGTCGCCGAGCGTATCGTCTATGGTGCCTTTGACCAGGTCGTCAGCAAGAGCGGCAAGGATCCCCTGGAGGTTTTCAGCGCGGCTCTCGGCAACATCAAGCCTCTGGTCGAAGTCAAGAGCCGGCGCGTCGGCGGCGCCAATTATCAGGTCCCGGTCGAGGTCCGCCCCAGCCGCCGGATGGCGCTCGCCATGCGCTGGCTGCGCGACTATGCCCGCAGGCGCTCCGAAAAGTCGATGGGGCAGCGTCTTGCCGCCGAGATGCTCGAGGCTGCGGAAAGCCGCGGCGCAGCCGTGAAGAAGCGCGACGAGGTGCATCGCATGGCCGAGGCCAACAAGGCCTTTGCGCATTTCCGTTTCTGATCGTACCGCAGCGGCGCCGCTCCCGCCGGCGCTGCCTATCGTTCTTTATTAGTGAAGGTCCATTACTGTGGCACGGAAAACCCCCATTGAGCGGTACCGGAACATCGGTATCAGCGCCCACATCGATGCCGGCAAGACGACGGCGACCGAGCGCATCCTGTTTTACACCGGGATCAACCACAAGATCGGTGAAGTGCACGACGGCGCCGCCACCATGGACTGGATGGCGCAGGAGCAGGAGCGCGGCATCACCATCACTTCGGCGGCGACAACGTGCTTCTGGAAAGGCATGCAGCTCGACCGTCCAGAGCATCGCATCAACATCATCGATACGCCGGGACACGTCGACTTCACCATCGAAGTGGAGCGTTCGATGCGTGTCCTCGATGGCGCATGCATGGTCTACTGTGCCGTAGGTGGGGTGCAGCCGCAGTCGGAGACTGTCTGGCGGCAGGCGACCAAATACAAGGTTCCGCGACTGGCCTTCGTGAACAAGATGGACCGACAAGGGGCCGATTTCTTCAAGGTCGTCGAGCAAATGCGCGCGCGCCTCAAGGCCAACCCGATACCGATCGTCATCCCGATCGGAAAGGAAGATTACTTCGAGGGTGTCGTCGACCTGGCCAAGATGAAGGCGATCTACTGGGACGAAGCCTCTCTGGGAATGAAGTTCGACTATCGCGAGATTCCGGCCGCGCTGCAGGCGGAGGCCGAGGAGTGGCGGAGCAAGATGGTCGAGGCGGCGGCCGAATCGTCCGAGGAACTGATGGACAAGTACCTCGAAGAAGGTGACCTGAGCGAGGCGGACATCATCCACGGCCTGCGCCAGCGCACTATCGCCTGTGAGATTCAACCGGCACTCTGCGGCACGGCCTTCAAGAACAAGGGCGTGCAACGCATGCTTGATGCGGTCATCGATCTCCTGCCGTCGCCAGTGGATATTCCAGCCGTCACCGGTGAAAGCGAGAACGGCGAGCCGGCAACGCGTGACGCGGCCGATACCGCCAAGTTCTCTGCCCTTGCCTTCAAGCTGATGACCGACCCCTATGTCGGGCAACTGACCTTCATCCGTGTCTATTCCGGCGTGCTCAAGTCGGGCGATACCGTTTACAACCCGACCAAGGGGCGGCGCGAGCGCATCGGCCGCGTCCTGCAGATGCACGCCAACAACCGTGAGGAACTGAAAGAGGTCTTGGCTGGCGACATCGCCGCCTGTGTCGGTCTCAAGGAGGTCACCACCGGCGAGACGCTCTGCGATCCAGCAGCTCCCATCACGCTCGAGCGCATGGTGTTCCCGGAGCCGGTGATCCACGTCGCGGTCGAGCCCAAGACGAAACCCGACCAGGAAAAGATGAGCGTCGCGCTGGGTCGGCTGGCACAGGAAGATCCGTCGTTCCGCGTCCGCACCGACGAGGAGTCGGGGCAGACGATCATTTCCGGTATGGGCGAACTGCATCTGGAGATCATCGTCGACCGTCTCAAGCGCGAGTTTGGCGTGGACGCCAACGTCGGTGCGCCGCAGGTCGCCTATCGCGAGTGCATCAAGAAGGCGGTCGAGCAGGAGGGCAAGTTCGTCAAGCAGTCCGGAGGCCGCGGCCAGTACGGGCATGTCTGGCTGAAGATGGAACCGAACGAGCCCGGCAAGGGATACGAATTCGTCGACGCGATCAAGGGTGGCACCGTGCCGCGTGAGTACATTCCAGCGGTTGACAAGGGTTTGCAGGATGCCATCAGCAGTGGCGTCCTTGCCGGTTTCCCGGTGGTCGACGTCAAGTTCACCCTTTTCGAGGGTTCCTATCACGATGTCGATTCGAATGAGAACGCGTTCCGCATGGCCGCAGCCATTGCCTTCAAGGATGGCATGCGCCGGGCGTCGCCAACACTGCTCGAGCCGATGATGGCGGTCGAGGTCGAGACGCCGGAAGACTACATGGGCAACGTCATGGGGGACTTGTCGAGTCGCCGTGGCATGATCCAGGGCATGGAAGATTTGCCGGGCAACATGAAGGCGATCAAGGCCGAGGTACCTCTGGCAGAGATGTTCGGTTATTCGACCACGCTCCGTTCGTTGAGCCAGGGTCGCGCGACCTACTCGATGGAGTTCAAGCACTATGCCGAGGCGCCGAAAAACGTCGCCGAAGCCGTCATCAACAAGAAATGACCCTGTTTTGAGGATACGTTAATGGCCAAGGGAAAATTTGAACGCACGAAGCCGCATGTGAATGTGGGCACGATTGGGCACGTGGATCACGGGAAGACGACGCTGACGGCGGCGATCACGACGATTCTGGCGAAGAAGTTTGGTGGGGTGGCGAAGGCGTACGACCAGATTGATGCGGCGCCGGAGGAGAAGGCGCGGGGGATCACGATCAACACGGCGCACGTGGAGTACGAGACGGCGAAGCGTCACTATGCGCACGTGGACTGCCCGGGTCACGCGGACTACATCAAGAACATGATCACGGGTGCGGCGCAGATGGACGGAGCGATTCTGGTGGTGTCGGCGGCGGACGGGCCGATGCCGCAGACGCGGGAGCACATTCTGCTGGCGCGTCAGGTTGGGGTGCCGTACATCGTGGTGTATCTGAACAAGTGCGACATGGTTGATGACGCGGAGCTTCTGGAGCTGGTGGACATGGAGGTTCGCGAGCTGCTGTCGAAGTACGAGTTTCCTGGCGACGACATACCGATCATCCAGGGTTCGGCGCTGAAGGCGCTGGAAGGGGATACTGGGGAGCAGGGCGAGGGTTCGGTGATGGCGCTGGCGGATGCGCTGGACGCGTACATTCCGACGCCGCAGCGGGCGGTGGACAAGCCGTTCCTGCTGCCGATCGAGGACGTGTTCTCGATTTCGGGTCGCGGGACGGTGGTGACGGGCCGTGTCGAGCGTGGTGTGGTGAAGGTTGGCGAAGAGGTGGAGATTGTCGGCATCCGTCCGACGGTGAAGACGACGTGCACGGGAGTGGAGATGTTCCGCAAGCTGCTGGATCAGGGGCAGGCTGGGGACAACGTGGGAGTGCTGCTGCGCGGCACGAAGCGTGATGACGTGGAGCGTGGTCAGGTGCTGGCGAAGCCGGGTTCGATCAAGCCGCACACGCACTTCACGGGCGAGGTTTATTGCCTGTCGAAGGAAGAGGGTGGTCGCCACACGCCGTTCTTCAACAACTATCGTCCGCAGTTCTACTTCCGGACGACGGACGTGACGGGCGCGATCGCGATGCCGGAAGGGGTCGAGATGGTGATGCCGGGCGACAACGTGCAGATGACGGTGAAGCTGATCTCGCCGATCGCCATGGAAGAAGGGCTGCGCTTCGCGATCCGCGAGGGCGGTCGCACCGTCGGCGCCGGCGTCGTCGCCAAGATCATCGAGTAGATCGGCCAAACCCCCACAGCGGCGCCTTGGCGCCGCTGATCGTTCTTTGGAAATCGAAAATGCAAAGCCAGAAAATCCGTATTCGCCTGAAGGCCTTCGACTATCGCCTGATCGATCAGTCGGCGCAGGAGATCGTGGACACCGCCAAGCGCACGGGAGCGGTTGTCCGCGGCCCAGTGCCTTTGCCGACGCGTATCCAGCGCTATGACCTGCTGCGCTCGCCGCACGTCGACAAGACCTCGCGCGACCAGCTCGAGATGCGCACGCACCTGCGCCTCATGGATATCATCGATCCGACCGACAAGACTGTCGACGCCTTGATGAAACTCGATTTGCCAGCGGGTGTGGACGTGGAAATCAAGTTGCAGTAAGGGCTTCTTGCGGCTATAATCGCCGCCTTTCGCCGGGCAGACCGAGGCTGGAGCTGTCCGTTCATTCAGCAGTGCTCGCCGGCCAATCGTAGCCGGTCAGAGGAGAATAAGCATGAGTCTAGGCCTTGTAGGGCGCAAGGTCGGCATGACGCGCATCTTTACCGACGATGGAGCCAGCATCCCGGTAACCGTGCTCGATGTGTCGAACAACCGCGTTGCCCAGATCAAAACGCCGGCAACGGATGGCTATACTGCCGTCCAGATCGCTTTCGGCAAACGCCGTCCGTCGCGTGTCAACAAGCCAATGGCCGGGCATCTTGCCAAGGCTGGCGTCGAGGCCGGGCACGTTCTCAAGGAATTTCCGGTCTCGGTCGACGACCTCGCGGCGCTGAAGGCGGGCGATCAGATCAGTGTGACGATATTCACCGTTGGTCAGAAGGTCGACGTCACTGCACAAACGATCGGCAAGGGTTTTTCGGGGTCGATCAAGCGGCACAACTTCAAGTCCCAGGGTGCCGCGCACGGCAACTCGGTGTCGCACAGGGCACCGGGATCCACCGGCATGGCGCAGGATCCGGGGCGGGTGTTTCCCGGTCAGAAGATGGCGGGTCACTTTGGCGACGTCAAGCGCACGCAGCAGAATCTGGAGGTCGTCCGCGTCGATGTCGAGCGTCAGCTGCTCCTGCTCAAGGGTGCGGTACCGGGTGCCAAAGGGGCAGACGTGATCGTGCGGCCTGCAGTCAAGGCGGGGGCATAAATGGAACTGAAGCTGATCAACGAACAGGGCCTGGAGGCGAGCCGCCTCGAGGCATCGGATACGCTCTTTGGCCGCGAGTACAACGAGGCGCTGGTACATCAGGTGCTGGTTGCCTACCAGGCGAACGCCCGTGGCGGCAATCGCGCCCAACGCGACCGCCACGAAGTTGCACACACCACCAAGAAGCCGTGGCGCCAGAAAGGTACCGGCAGGGCGCGGGCTGGAATGTCGTCGTCGCCGATCTGGCGCGGTGGTGGTCGGGCATTCCCGAACCTGGCGGACGAGAACTTCCGCCAGAAGCTCAACCGCAAGATGTATCGCGCCGGAATGGCTTCAATCCTGTCGCAGCTGGCACGGGACGATCGTTTGGCCGTTGTCGAAAGCCTGACGGTCGAGGCTCCGAAGACCAAGCTCTTTGCTAACAAAATCAAGAGCATGGGCTACGACTCGGTGCTCGTGATCACCGATGCGCTCGACGAGAATGTCTTCCTGGCGGCGCGCAACCTGCCGAATGTTCTCGTGCTGGAGGTCCACCAGGCTGATCCGGTCTCCCTGGTCCGCTTCGGCAAGGTGCTGATGACGCGCGCGGCGGTGGCGAAGTTTGAGGAGATCCTGGGATGAACGAACAACGTCTGATGCAGGTGCTGCTGGCGCCACAGATCTCCGAGAAGGCGACCTTTGTTGCCGACAAGCATGACCAGGTGATCTTCCGCGTCGTGTCCGATGCGACCAAGGCCGAGGTCAAGGGTGCTGTCGAGCTGCTCTTCAAGGTTTCGGTCGACTCAGTGCAGATGGCCAATGTCAAGGGCAAGAAAAAGCGCTTTGGCCGCGTTGCTGGTCGCCGCAGTGGCTGGAAGAAGGCTTTTGTCTGTCTCAAGCCCGGCCAGGAAATCAACTTCGTCGATGGAGGGGGCGTCTGATGGCTCTCGTCAAAGTCAAACCGACTTCGCCCGGCCGGCGTGCCGTGATCCGCGTCGTCAACGCGAATCTGCACAAGGGCGCTCCGGTCGCCCGGCTCATCGAGCAACAGTCGAAGAAGGCGGGCCGCAACAACAACGGTCACGTGACGACCCGACATCAGGGTGGCGGCCACAAGCAGCATTACCGCCTGGTCGATTTCAAGCGTACGAAGGATGGCGTACCGGCGAAGGTTGAGCGGCTCGAGTACGATCCCAACCGCACCGCCAACATTGCCCTGCTCTGCTATGCCGACGGCGAGCGTCGCTACATCATTGCCCCGAAGGGTCTGACGGTGGGTCAGCAGGTGTCGAGTGGCTCGGAGGCACCGATCAGGGTCGGTAACGCGCTGCCCATCCGCAACATCCCGGTCGGCACGACCATCCATTGTGTCGAGATGGTCCCTGGCAAGGGTGCGCAGCTTGCGCGATCGGCCGGAACCTCGGTGCAGCTGCTGGCGCGCGAAGGAGTGCACGCGCAGTTGCGGCTGCGCTCCGGCGAGATTCGCCGCGTGCATGTCGAGTGTCGGGCGACGATTGGCGAGGTCGGCAATGAAGAGCACAGCCTCCGTTCCATTGGCAAGGCGGGTGGCACCCGTTGGCGCGGTGTTCGGCCGACGGTGCGTGGCGTCGCCATGAACCCTATCGACCATCCGCATGGTGGTGGCGAAGGGAAGACGGCATCGGGCATGCATCCGGTCAGCCCGTGGGGTACCAAGACCAAGGGCTATCGTACTCGTCGCAACAAGCGTACGACTTCGATGATCGTGCAGCGCCGGCAAAAACGCTAAGGGATAGAGAACCATGGGACGTTCCGTTAAAAAGGGCCCGTTTGCTGATGCCCACCTGATCAACAAGGTCAGCGCAGTCCGTGCGACTGGCGACAAGCGCCCGATCAAGACTTGGTCGCGCCGCTCAACGGTTCTGCCGGACTTCGTCGGCCTGACGATCGCCGTCCATAACGGCAAACAGCACATACCGGTGTACATCACCGAGAACATGGTCGGGCACAAGTTGGGCGAGTTTTCGCTGACTCGTACCTTCAAGGGCCATACGTCTGGCAAGAAGGCCAAGAAGTAGGGGAATGAATATGGAAACTCGTGCTGTGTTGCGCGGTGTGCGACTGTCGAGTCAGAAGGGCCGGTTGGTGGCAGACCAGATTCGCGGTCTGCCAGTGGACAGGGCGCTGAACATCCTTGCTTTCAGTCCCAAGAAGGGTGCCGGCATCATCAAGAAGGTGCTCGAGTCGGCGATCGCCAATGCCGAGCACAACGATGGGGCCGACATCGACGAACTGAAGGTGAAGACGATCTTCGTCGAAAAGGGCATGGTGCTCAAGCGCTTCACTGCGCGGGCGAAAGGGCGCGGCAACCGGATCGTCAAGCCGACGTGTCACGTCTTCCTGACTGTCGGCAACTGAGGAACAAGAATGGGACAAAAGATTCATCCTACCGGCTTTCGTCTTTCAGTCACCCGTGATTGGTCGTCACGTTGGTACGCCAACAGCAAGCAGTTTGCCGGCATGCTCAACGAGGATCTGCGTGTTCGGGAGTACCTCCACAAGAAGCTGAAACACGCCTCCGTCGGTCGCATCCTCATCGAGCGTCCAGCGAAGAATGCACGCGTGACGATCTTCTCGGCGCGTCCTGGCGTCGTGATCGGCAAGAAGGGCGAGGAGATCGACAACCTGCGCGCTGCCTTGCAAAAGATCATGGGCGTGCCGGTGCATGTTGGTATCGAGGAGATCCGCAAGCCGGAACTGGATGCGCAACTGATCGCCGATTCGATCACTCAGCAGCTGGAAAAGCGGATCATGTTCCGCCGGGCGATGAAACGAGCGATGCAGAACGCGATGCGCCTCGGTGCACAGGGGATCAAGATCATGAGTTCGGGCCGTCTCAACGGGGCCGAGATCGCCCGCCGCGAGTGGTATCGTGAGGGTCGCGTGCCGTTGCACACTCTGCGGGCCGACATCGACTACGCGACCTCCGAAGCGCTGACGACCTACGGCCTGATCGGCGTCAAGGTATGGGTGTTCAAGGGTGAGATTCTTGCTCGTAGCGAGCAGGCGGCGACTGCGGACAGCGCGCTCGAAGAACAGAGGCGGCCGCGGCGCCTCGGTGCCCGGCCGGCTGACGGCGCAGACAGAGGGCGCCCAGCGAGAGGAGCGGACGAGGTTGCCAGGGTAGAAGGCGCGCCCGGGGAAGCCAGGGCGCCCGTGAAACGAGTGAGAAAGGCAGGAACGACAGATGCTGCAGCCAGCTAGAAGAAAATACCGCAAGGAGCAGAAGGGCCGCAATACGGGCCTTGCGTTGCGCGGGGCCAAGGTGAGTTTTGGCGAGTATGGGCTGAAGTCGATTGGCCGCGGGCGGCTGACTGCCAGGCAGATCGAGGCCGCGCGGCGCGCCATGACCCGCCACATCAAGCGCGGCGGCCGCATCTGGATTCGCATCTTCCCCGACAAGCCAATTTCGAAGAAGCCGGCAGAGGTCCGCATGGGCAGCGGCAAGGGAAGTCCCGAGTACTACGTCGCCGAGATCAAGCCGGGCAAGGTCCTCTACGAGATGGACGGGGTGAGTGAAAGCCTGGCCCGCGAGGCCTTTTCACTCGCGGCCGCGAAGCTGCCGATCCCGACGGTGTTTGTCACACGCATGATGGGGTGATCATGAAAGCCAGTGAACTCAGAGCAAAATCGGTCGATGAGCTGAACCAGGAACTGCTCGCCCTGCTGAAGGCGCAGTTCGGATTGCGGATGCAGCTTGCTACCCAGCAGCTGACGAACAACAGCCAGGTCGGCAAGGTGCGCCGTGAGATCGCGCGCGTGCGGACGCTTCTTCGTGAAAAGGCGGTTCAATGAGCGAGACCATGAGCAGCAAGCGCACCCTGATTGGGCGCGTCGTCAGTGACAAGATGGAAAAGACGGTGACCGTCTTGGTCGAGCGTCGTGTCAAGCACGCGATGTACGACAAGATCATCGTCCGCTCCAGCAAGTACCACGCCCAGAACGAAAACAACGAGGCAAAGCTCGGCGACACGGTGGAAATCCAGGAGTCCCGGCCGCTGTCGAAGACCAAGTCGTGGGTCGTCAGTCGGCTGCTCCAACGAGCGGTCGCGATATAGTTCTTGCGTTTGTTTGCGCTCCGGATATAATCGGCGGTTTTCCTGCGCCCGACGGCAGCAACCGGTCGAGCGTTTCTCCCCTAGCGGGTTCCAAGACTGACCGCCGTTGCGGGCCAAGTTGGAGTGACACATGATTCAAGTACAGACTACTCTCGACGTTGCCGACAATACCGGTGCGCGCTCGGTGATGTGCATCAAGGTACTCGGTGGTTCGAAGCGCCGTTATGCAGGTGTTGGTGACATCATCAAGGTGGCGATCAAGGACGCCGCGCCGCGCGGGCGTGTCAAGAAGGGCGACGTTTACAGTGCCGTCGTGGTACGCACGGCGAAGGGGGTCCGTCGGGTCGACGGATCGCTCGTCAGGTTCGACCACAACGCCGCCGTCCTGCTCAACAACAAGATGGAGCCGATCGGTACGCGCATCTTCGGGCCGGTGACGCGCGAGTTGCGTGGCGACCGCTTCATGAAGATCGTCTCGCTGGCCCCGGAAGTGCTGTAGGAGGACCATGGAAAAGATTCGTAAGGGCGATGACGTCGTGGTCCTCGCCGGCAAGGACAAGGGAAAGCGGGGAACCGTCCTCGCTCGTTCGGGCGCCGAGCATGTTCTCGTCGAGGGGGTGAACCGTGTCAAGAAGCACGTCAAGCCGAATCCGGTGAAGGGCGTCGTCGGGGGCATCACCGAAAAGGAAATGCCGCTGCACGTGTCGAATGTGGCGCTTTACAACCCGGCCACCAGGAAAGCGGACCGGGTCGGCTTCAGGAAGCTTGAGGATGGTACGAAGGTGCGGTTTTTCAAGTCGAACGGTGAAGTCTTGGGGGTATAAGGATCAATCATGGCGCGTTTGCTGCAGTACTACAAGGATACGGTGGTTCCCGAATTGACCCAGAAGTTTGGCTACAAGTCGAAGATGGAAGTGCCGCGGATCACCAAGGTGACGCTCAACATGGGTGTCGGGGAAGCCGTGGCGGACAAGAAAGTCCTGGAAAACGCAATGGGCGACATGGTCAAGATCGCCGGTCAGAAGCCGGTGATGACCAAGGCCAGGAAATCCATTGCCGGCTTCAAGATTCGCACGGGCTATGCGATCGGTTGCATGGTTACCTTGCGGGGCCCGCGGATGTTCGAGTTCATCGATCGCTTGGTCTCTGTCGCGTTGCCGCGCGTTCGTGATTTTCGCGGCATTTCGGGAAAGGGCTTCGACGGTCGCGGCAATTACAGCATGGGTCTCAAGGAACAGATCATCTTCCCGGAAATCGAGTACGACCGGATCGACGCTCTGCGCGGCATGAACATCAGTGTCACTACGACCGCCAAGACCGATGAAGAGGCGCGTGCCCTGCTTGGCGCGTTCAAATTCCCTTTCAGGAACTGAGACGAAATGGCGAAAATCGCTGTGATCAACCGCGGTGAAAAGCGGCGCAAGGTTGTCAAGAAGTATGCCACGAGACGTGCCGAACTGTTGGCTGTGATCGCCGATCAGAGCCGGTCGATCGAAGATCGCTTCGATGCCCGTCTCAAGATGCAGGCGTTGCCGCGCAACGCCAGCCCGGTCAGGCTGCGCAACCGATGCCAGCTCACTGGCCGTCCGCGCGGCGTCTTCCGCAAGTTTGGCCTCGCTCGCGGCAAGCTGCGCGAGTTCTTCATGCAGGGCGAAGTGCCAGGCATGGTCAAGGCTAGCTGGTAGCAGGAGAGAACAGAATGAGTATGAGCGATCCGATCAGCGACATGCTGACCCGCATCCGCAATGCCCAGATGGCGAGCAAGGCGTCCGTCGCCATGCCATCATCGAAGGTGAAAGTCGCCATTGCCCAAGTGTTGAAGGACGAGGGGTACGTCGAGGGCTTTTCGGTTGATCCCAACGCTGGCAAGCCGTTGCTCGAAATCGGGCTCAAGTACTATGCGGGCCGACCGGTGATCGAGCGGATCGACCGCGTTTCCCGGCCTGGGCTTCGGATTTACCGGGGCGCTGGGGATATTCCACAGGTGATGAACGGTCTTGGAGTCGCCATCGTGTCGACTCCCAAGGGCGTGATGACCGACCGCAGGGCCCGCGCCAACCATGTTGGCGGCGAGGTTCTGTGCTTTGTCGCGTAAGGTATAGCCATGTCCCGAGTCGCAAAGAAACCCATCGCCCTGCCGCCAGGGGTTGTCGTCGCCTTGACCAGCGAGCGGATTTCAGTCAAGGGGCCGCTCGGCCAGCTCGATTTTGCCGCCAACCCGGCGGTGAGCGTCGAAGAGGAAGGCGGCAGCCTCCACTGCAGGCCGGTTGCGGGAGCGCCGCAGGCCGACGCCTTGTCGGGAACGATGCGCGCCGTGGTCGCGAACATGGTGACGGGGGTCAGTTCCGGCTTCGAGCGGAAGTTGACTCTGGTTGGGGTTGGCTATCGCGCGCAGGCTCAGGGCGACACGCTCAACCTCTCGCTGGGCTTCTCGCATCCGGTCGCCTACAGGTTGCCGGCCGGAATCACGGCGGTGACACCGACGCAGACGGAAATCGTGATCAAGGGCGTTGACCGCCAACTCGTTGGCCAGGTCGCGGCGGAAGTGCGCAGCTATCGCAAGCCGGAACCCTACAAGGGCAAGGGCGTTCGCCATGCGGACGAAGTCGTCGTGATCAAGGAAACGAAGAAGAAGAAATAAGGGTGCTCAGATGATTGACAAGAAACAGGCGCGTTTGCGCCGGGCCCGGATGACCCGGGCCAAGATCGCCGAACTCAAGACCGTGCGCTTGTCGGTGCATCGCACCAATTGCCACATCTACGCGCAGGTTATCTCGCCATGTGGATCGCGGGTTCTTGCTGCTGCCTCGTCGCTGGAACCAGGTGTGCGGAGCATGTTGCCCAATGGCGGCGACATCAACGCGGCGAAGACGATCGGTCTGCTGATCGCCGAGCGAGCGAGAAAGGCGGGAATCGAAAGCGTCTCGTTCGACCGCGCTGGCTTCCGCTACCACGGCCGGATCAAGGCGCTGGCCGACGCAGCGCGTGAAGGCGGTCTCAAGTTCTGATCGCAGAGTGCAAGGAATTGGAGTAATCAATGGCTAAACCGCAAAGCAGGAAACCACAGCAAGCCGAGAAGCCCGATGATGGCATGCGGGAGAAGATGATCTCGATCAACCGTGTGACTAAAGTCGTCAAGGGCGGTCGGATACTCGGTTTTGCCGCGCTGACCGTCGTTGGTGACGGCGACGGGCGTGTCGGGATGGGCAAGGGCAAGTCGCGCGAGGTGCCCGTGGCGGTGCAAAAGGCGATGGAGGAGGCGCGGCGCAACCTGATCCGCGTCAGCCTGAAGAACGGTACGCTGCAGCACACGGTCTTTGGTCGACACGGCGCTTCGAGAGTGATGATGCAGCCGGCACCGGAAGGTACCGGGATCATCGCCGGCGGCGCGATGCGGGCGGTTTTCGACGTTGTCGGCATGACCAACGTCGTCGCCAAGGCGCATGGTTCAACCAATCCGTACAACATCGTTCGCGCCACGATCAACGGGCTGCGCTCCATGACGACGCCCGCCGAGGTCGCCGCGAAGCGTGGCAAGTCCGTTGCCGAGATCCTGGAGTAACAGATGGCTGAGAAGACAGTGAAGGTGACTCTGGTGAGGAGTCTCATCGGCACCAAGGAATCGCATCGGGCGACCGTTCGTGGCCTCGGGCTGCGACGCCTCAACAGCAGTTCGGTGCTGGAGGACACGCCGGCGGTACGCGGAATGATCAACAAGGTGTCCTACCTTGTAAGGTGTGAGCGCTGACATGGAACTGAATACCGTACAGCCGGCCGAGGGTTCTCGGCCGGAGAGAAAGAGAGTGGGCCGGGGCATCGGGTCGGGTTTCGGCAAGACCTGCGGTCGCGGCCACAAGGGGCAGAAGTCGCGCGCCGGCGGGCTGCACAAGGTCGGCTTCGAGGGGGGGCAGATGCCTTTGCAGCGTCGCCTGCCGAAGCGTGGCTTCAAGTCGCTGACCAGGTCGCGCAACGTCGAGGTTCGCCTGTCTGAAATCGCCCGCCTGCCGGTCGATGAGATCGATCTCGCGACACTGGTTCAGGCCAGCTTGGTGGCGCAGGACGCGCTGTCGGTAAAGGTCATCCTGTCGGGGACCATCGACCGTAAGGTCATGCTTCGCGGCGTTGGAGCGACGGCCGGTGCTCGGGCTGCGATTGAAGCAGCGGGCGGCAGCGTTGCGGACTGAACCAGGTTCAGGGGTGAGTTCTCTTGGCAACTAGCGCAAATACGGTCAGCAAGGGCGGCAAGTTCGGCGACCTCAAGCGCCGGCTGTGGTTCCTCGTGGGCGCCTTGATCGTGTATCGCATTGGCGCTCACATCCCGGTGCCTGGGATCGACGCGCGGGTTCTCAGCGAACTGTTCAACCAGCAGCAAGGCGGCATCCTGGGCATGTTCAACATGTTTTCCGGGGGGGCGCTGTCACGCTTCACGATCTTTGCCCTGGGAATCATGCCGTACATTTCCGCCTCGATCATCATGCAACTGATGACACACGCCAGTCCCCAGCTCGAGGCGCTCAAGAAGGAAGGCGAGGCTGGGCGGCGCAAGATCACGCAGTACACCCGTTACGGCACCGTCTTCCTGGCGCTGTTCCAGGGTATTGGCATTGCGGTTGCCGTCGAGGCTCAACCGGGGTTGGTCCTGGAGCCAGGAATGATGTTCCGCCTCGTGACGGTCGTCACACTGGTGACCGGCACGATGTTCCTGATGTGGCTCGGAGAACAGGTGACCGAGCGTGGTCTCGGCAACGGCATCTCGATCATCATCTTTGCTGGCATTGCCGCCGGCTTGCCGAACGCCATTGGCGGGCTTCTGGAACTGGTCCGTACGGGTGCGATGCATCCGCTGACTGCGCTTGTCATCTGCGTCCTGGTGGTTCTCGTTACGGCCTTCGTCGTCTTCGTCGAGCGTGGCCAGCGGAAGATTCTGGTCAATTACGCCAAGCGGCAGGTGGGGAACAAGATTTATGGTGGGCAAAGCTCGCACCTGCCACTGAAGCTGAACATGGCAGGCGTGATTCCGCCGATTTTCGCTTCGTCGATCATTCTCTTCCCGGGTACGCTCGCCGGGTGGTTTGGCTCGGGCGAATCCGTGCGCTGGCTGAAGGACGTTGCCGGTGCCCTCTCGCCGGGGCAGCCGATTTACGTCATGCTGTATGCGGCGGCGATTGTCTTCTTCTGCTTCTTCTATACGGCCCTCGTCTTCAATTCCAAGGAGACGGCCGACAACCTCAAGCGCAGCGGCGCGTTTGTTCCCGGCATCAGACCAGGAGACCAGACTGCGCGTTACATCGACAAGATTCTCATGCGCTTGACCTTGGTCGGCGCCGTCTACATCACCATCGTTTGCCTGCTGCCGGAGTTTCTCATTCTCAAGTGGAACGTGCCGTTTTATTTTGGCGGGACTTCATTGCTGATCATTGTCGTGGTGACCATGGATTTCATGACCCAAGTGCAGGCCTATGCCATGTCGCACCAGTACGAGAGCCTGCTGAAGAAGGCGAACTTCAAAGGCTCCGGCCTACCGGCGAAATAGGATGGCAAAGGAAGACTTGATCGAAATGCAGGGAGAGGTCGTCGAGAACCTCCCCAACGCCACCTTCAGGGTGAAGCTCGAAAACGGTCACATGGTGCTCGGTTTCATTTCCGGGAAGATGCGGATGCATTACATCCGGATACTGCCGGGCGACAAGGTGACGGTGCAACTGACTCCCTACGATCTGAGTCGCGCGCGCATCGTCTTCCGCGCCAAGTGAAGAATCTCTACGCAAACAATCGGCGAAAGGCTGGCTGCGCCTGGGTCCGGACAATCAGGAGTCGATCATGAAAGTGCTGGCATCCGTCAAGCGCATCTGCCGCAAATGCAAGATCATTCGCCGGCACGGCATCGTGCGGGTGATTTGTACCGATCAGCGGCACAAACAGCGGCAGGGTTGAGCGCGACGAGTCACCGTGATGAGTCGTCAGACCTTCGAACTATAATTTCAAGTTTCGTTTTTTTTGGGGTGAAACGATGGCCCGCATCGCAGGCGTAAACCTCCCTAACCACCAGCATGCCGAGATCGCGCTGACCGCCATCTACGGGATCGGGCGTTCGCGCGCACAGAAGATTTGTGATGCTGCTGGGGTTGTCCGTTCAACCAAGATGAAGGATGTCAGCGAGGCCGAGCTGGAACGGCTGCGTGACGAGATCGGCAGGTACACCGTCGAGGGGGACCTCCGCCGCGAAGTGACGATGAGCATCAAGCGACTGATGGACTTGGGCTGCTATCGTGGCCTGCGCCATCGCAAGGGGCTGCCGTCGCGTGGCCAGCGCACGCGCACCAATGCGCGGACGCGCAAGGGCCCACGCAAGCCGATCGCCGGCAAGAAATGATCTGCAACTAGGACCCGAAGATGGCCAAGACCGCAACAAAAGTTCGCAAGAAAGTCAAGATCCGGAAGAACGTGGCTGAGGGCGTCGCTCACATCCACGCTTCGTTCAACAACACGATCATCACGATCACCGATCGCCAAGGGAACGCCCTGTCGTGGGCGACCTCGGGTGGGGCCGGCTTCAAGGGCTCGCGCAAGAGCACACCCTTTGCGGCTCAGGTCGCGGCCGAGGCCGCGGGCCGGGTGGCGGTCGAGTGTGGTGTGAAGAACCTCGAGGTGCGCATCAAGGGACCTGGCCCGGGGCGGGAGTCATCGGTCCGCGCGCTGAACGCATTGGGGATGAAGATCACGGCGATCACCGATGTCACGCCGATCCCGCACAACGGCTGCCGGCCGCCCAAAAGGCGTCGGATTTAAGGAGAAGAAAAAGTGGCTCGCAATCTCGATCCGAAATGCCGCCAGTGTCGCCGTGAAGGCGAGAAGTTGTTCCTCAAAGGCGAAAAGTGCTTCACCGACAAGTGCGCCATCGAACGGCGCTCCTACGCACCCGGGCAACACGGCCAGAAGTCGGGCCAGCGCTTGTCCGACTACGGCGTCCACCTGCGCGAGAAACAGAAGATTCGGCGGATCTATGGTGTTCTCGAGGGGCAGTTCCGCAAGGTGTATCAGGAAGCTGACCGACGCCGTGGGGTCACGGGCGAAGTGCTGCTACAGCTGCTGGAGTCGCGTCTGGACAGCGTGTGTTACCGCATGGGTTTTGCCGCGTCACGCTCGGAGTCGCGTCAGGTGGTCCGACACAACGGCGTCCTCGTCAATGGCAGGAGAGTCAACATCCCTTCGTATCAAGTGCGCCCGGGTGATGTGGTCGAGGTCTGTGACAAGACGAAGGGGCAGTTGCGGGTCAAGGCTGCTCTGGCGGCGGCCGAGTCCCGCGGCTTTCCGGCTTGGGTCGAGGTGGACGCCAAGGCCGCGAAGGGGACCTACAAGGCCAATCCCGAGCGGAGCGAGTTGCCGCCGACCATCAACGAGAGTCTGGTGATCGAACTGTACTCGAAGTAAGGGCGTCAGGGCTCGAAGGAATCAGGCAAAGGACTGTACATGCAAAGCAGTGGACTGTTTAAACCGCGCATCATCGATGTGCAGAGCTTGTCGCCGGTGCATGCACGCGTGGTGATGGAGCCGTTCGAGCGCGGCTACGGGCATACCTTGGGCAATGCGTTGCGCCGGATTCTGCTCTCGTCGATGCCCGGCTACGCGCCGACCGAAGTGAGTATCGAGGGGGTGCTGCACGAGTATTCGACGATCGATGGCGTACAGGAAGACGTCGTGGACATCATGCTCAACCTCAAGGGGGTGGTTTTCAAGCTCCACAACCGGGAAGAGGTCGTGCTGCACTTGCGCAAGGAGGGCAAGGGTGTGGTCAGGGCTGGTGACATCGAGGTCACACACGATGTCGAGATCATCAACCCCGAGCACGTCATTGCCCATCTTTCGGCCGGTGGAAAGCTGGCCATGGAGATGAAGGTGGAGCGTTCTCGCGGCTACCTGGCAGGCAATCTGCGCGACATCGGTGACGGTTCGAAGAATATCGGCAAGCTGGTCCTCGACGCTTCGTTCAGCCCGGTTCGTCGGGTCAGCTACGCGGTGGAGAGCGCTCGCGTCGAGCAGCGCACCGACCTCGACAAGCTGGTCATGGACATCGAGACGAATGGCGCCATCGAGCCCGAGGAGGCGATTCGTACCGCAGCGCGGATCCTGATGGAGCAGCTTTCGGTGTTTGCCGATCTTGCCGGGACGGCGATGCCCGTCGAGTACCAGAAGACGATCCAGGTCGATCCGCTGCTGCTGCGACCGGTGGACGACCTCGAGCTGACCGTCCGCTCGGCCAACTGTCTGAAGGCCGAAAACATCTATTACATCGGTGATCTGATCCAGAGAACCGAAAACGAGTTGCTGAAGACACCCAATCTGGGACGCAAGTCGCTCAATGAAATCAAGGAAGTGTTGGCTGCCCGCGGCCTGACCCTGGGAATGAAGCTCGAGAACTGGCCACCGGCCGGCCTCGACAAGTGAGCAGCCGGAAAAGAACAGGAAGGAACTGATATGCGTCACCGTTTGGGTCTTCGCAAACTGAACCGGACCAGCTCGCACAGACTGGCCATGCTGCAGAACATGAGTGTGTCGCTCTTGCGCTCAGAGGTCATCAAGACGACGCTGCCAAAAGCCAAGGAGCTGCGGCGAGTGGTCGAGCCGATCATCACCCTGGGCAAGAAACCGAGCGTGGCGAACCGCCGGTTGGCGTTTGCTCGCTTGCGCGACCGTGACATGGTGGTGAAGGTCTTCGATGAACTCGGCCCGCGCTACGCGACACGCAACGGCGGTTACCTGAGGATTTTGAAGTGCGGCTTCCGCGAGGGGGACAATGCGCCGATGGCTCTTGTCGAACTGCTCGACCGGCCGATCGACGCAGGTGAGTCCTCGGCGGCGAAGGGCGACTGATCGCTGGGCAGGCGGTACGCCAACCGAGCCAGGCCGCGCGCCTGGCTTTTTCGCGGCGGCTTCAAGTGATGGCGGCTCTGCCCTCTGGCGGCGCCCCACCACCCGCTTCCTCGAGTTGCTGCAGCGTCCACATGTGGGCGTAGGTGCCGGCGGCCTCGAGCAGCCGCTGATGCGTTCCACGTTCGACGATGCGGCCCGTGTCCATGACGAGTATCTCATCGGCGTTCATGATCGTTGACAGGCGGTGCGCGATGACCAGAGTCGTGCGGCCGTGCGCGGCGCGGTCCAGACTCGCCTGGATCGCCTTTTCGGTCTTCGAGTCGAGGGCTGACGTCGCCTCGTCGAAGATCAGCACGGGCGGGTTCTTGAGCAGTGCCCGGGCGATGGCCACGCGTTGCTTCTCGCCCCCCGAAAGCTTCAGGCCCCTCTCGCCGACGCGCGTTTCGTAACCCAGCGGCAACTGGTCGACGAAGGCCGCGAGCTGCGCTGCAGCCGCGGCTGCGAGAACCTGCTCGCGGTCGGCACCAGGGTTGCCGTATTGAATGTTGTAGTAGATGGTGTCGTTGAACAGCACCGTGTCCTGCGGCACGATGCCAACCGCCGCGCGCAGGCTGGCTTGGGTCAGTTGGCGGAGGTCGCTGCCATTGACCAGAATGGCACCAGCAGTGACATCGTAGAAGCGGTAGAGCAGGCGCGCGAGCGTCGACTTGCCAGAGCCGGATTCACCAACGACGGCGACGGTTCGGCCGGCAGGAATCGAGAAGTCCACTCGGCGCAGGATTTGCCGGTTGGCTTCGTAGGAGAAGTCCACCGCTGCGAAGCGGATCGCCACGGGTCCATCGGCGAGGCTGGTTGCATCGGGTGAATCGGCGACCTCGCGATTCACCGCCAGCAGGTCGAACAGTCGCTCGATGTCGGCGAGCGCCTGCCGGATCTCGCGATAGACGACGCCGAGGAAGTTGAGCGGCATGTAGAGCTGGACGAGAAACGCGTTGACCAGTACCAGATCGCCGATCGTCATGCTGCCTTCGACGACGCCGGCGGCAGCTCGCCACATCATTGCCGTCACGCCGAGTGCGATGATTCCCTGCTGTCCCAGATTGAGCCACGAGAGTGACAGCTGGCTGCGTGTGGCTGCTTCTTCCCAAAGTTGCATTTGCTGATCGTAGCGTCGGGCCTCGTAGTCTTCGTTATTGAAGTACTTGACCGTTTCGTAGTTCAGCAGGCTGTCGATTGCCCGCGTGTTGGCTGCCGAATCGGTCTCGTTGAGCTTGCGGCGAAGCGTGATCCGCCAGTTGCTGACGCTCACCGTGAAAATGATGTAGGCAACCAGCGAGGCGATCGTGATCAAGGCCAGGCTGATGTCGTAGCGCAGCAGCAGGATGGTGAGAACGATGCTGATCTCGACCAGCGTGGGCAGGATCGAGTAGAGCGTATAGCTGATCAGGCTGGAGATCGAGCGGCTGCCACGTTCGATGTCGCGTGAAACGCCTCCGGTCTGCCGTTCCAGGTGAAAGCGCAGCGACAGGTCGTGCAGGTGACGGAAGACCTCGAGAGCGATGCGCCGGACGGCGCGCTGGGTGACGCGGGCAAAGAGAATCTCGCGCAACTCGGCGAACAAGGAAGCGGAGAAGCGCAAGGTACCGTAGAGCAGGAGGAGCGCTGCCGGCAGGATGAGCGCCTGTTGTGGGCCGGTGAGACCGTCGATCATCTCCTTGAAGATCAGCGGCACGCTGACGTTGGCGATCTTGGCTCCAACCAGGCAGGACAACGCCAGCAGAAATCGCCACTTGTGCTGCCAGAGGTAGGGCAGCAGCCTGCGTAGCGTCGCTGCGACATGTGCATCGCCGGCCGCTGGCCTGTCGCCAGCCGGGTAGTCAGAAGCAGTACGGCGCATGGGCAGGTGGCTCGACCGGGTTGTCAAAGACCCCGGTAGTATGCCTTGTTGCCGCGCATCCTCTCAAGCGGCGGACAGTCGGGAAAAAAAGCTTGCATTCGCGAAGCGCTGACCCTAGAATTAAAACGAACGTTTGAAAGAACATTGTGGCCGATGCCCAGCATCGTCCAGAACCCCATCCGGCGACCAGTCAGCAGATGCCCGAACAAAAGACCAACAGTGATACCCGCGATCGGATCCTCGATGTCGCCGAGCGCCTGTTCATGGAGAACGGCTACGAGGCGACCTCGATGCGCATGATCACTGGCGCGGCCGAGGTCAATCTGGCAGCCGTCAATTACCACTTTGGTGGCAAGGAGGCGCTGTTGCGCGATGTCTTCCGACGGCGCTTGGGATGGCTCAACGACAATCGCCTGCAGGCCCTCGATCGTCTCGAGGCGCAGGCCGGCGGCGGGGCGCTGAAACCTTCGCAGATCCTCGAGGCGTTCTTCGGCACGCTGCTGCGCATGGGTGAGGACAAGACCCTTGGTGGAATGACCTTCCTGCGGCTCCTCGGTCGCACGTTGACCGAACCGGCGGAGTTCATCCGCACCTTCTTTGCCGGCGAATATGCCGAGGTGATCGATCGCTACAAGCAGGCGCTGTACCGGGCTTTGCCCGACGTGCCGCAGGCGGAGATCGTCTGGCGCCTGCACTTCATGCTCGGGGCCATGTCTTACGCCATCGCCGGCACCGACGTCCTGCGCGTGGTGACCGGCGTCGAAGTGGACGATCTGGCTGGCGAGCGGCCGGTTCAGGACGACGATACGATCCGCGCCAGGCGCCTCGCGCAGAGGCTGATGCCCTTCCTGCTCGGCGGCCTGCGGGCTTCGTTGCCGCAGTTCGACGAGCCAGCAGGAAACCAAAAAGAGCTGCCGAGCAAGGCAGCCAGGGAAAGCAGACCCGGGACCTAGAACCCAAGACCAATCACAGGAGAAACAGCCATGATCGCGACGATCATCTGGAGTGTCATCGGCATCACGCTGGCGAGCGTGGTCGTTCTGTTCGGCTTCCGTCCTCTGCGACGGGCGCTCGTCAGCCGGCCGGTTTTCAAGACTTACAAGCGGATTCTGCCGCAGATGTCGGAGACCGAGCGCGTCGCGCTCGAGGCCGGTACCGTCTGGTGGGACGGCGAACTGTTCCGCGGTGACCCGGACTGGAGCAAGCTTCTTGCGTACCCGGTTCCGAAGCTGACGGCAGCGGAGCAGTCGTTCCTGGAAAACGAGGTCGAGCAGGCCTGTGCGCTGGTCGACGACTGGCAGGTGACCAGCGAACTCCACGACCTGCCGGCAGAGGCTTGGCAGTACATCAAGGACAAGGGCTTCCTCGGCATGATCATCCCGAAGCGCTACGGTGGTCTCGAATTTTCGGCCTATGCGCACTCACAGATCGTCACCAAGCTGTCAACGCGCTGCTCGGCTCTGTCGGTGTCGGTGATGGTGCCGAACTCGCTCGGGCCAGCCGAACTGCTGCTGCACTATGGCACCGAGGCGCAGAAGAACCACTACCTGCCACGCCTGGCGAAAGGTCTGGAGATTCCCGCTTTCGCCCTGACCAGTCCGTGGGCGGGTTCGGATGCCGGGTCGATCCCGGATGTTGGCATCGTCTGCAAGGGGATGTGGCAGGGCAAGGAAGTGCTCGGCATGCGTGTGACCTGGGACAAGCGTTACATCACGCTCGGGCCGGTTTGCACCATTCTCGGCTTGGCCTTCCACCTCTACGACCCGGATGGACTGCTCGGCGGCAAGAAGCACGTCGGCATCACCTGCGCGCTCGTCCCGCGCGATACGCCCGGTGCTGAGATCGGCCGCCGGCATTTTCCGCTCAACGCCATGTTCATGAACGGTCCCACTCGTGGCAAGGACGTCTTCATGCCACTCGACTACGTGATCGGCGGTCCGGCGATGGTTGGCCAGGGCTGGCGGATGCTCATGGAGTGCCTGGCGGCGGGCCGGTCGATCTCGCTGCCCTCGTCCAATACCGGCATGGCGCAATTGACCGCGCGCACCGTCGGTGCCTATGCGCGCGTGCGCAGCCAGTTCAAGATGGCTATCGGTCGTTTCGAGGGGGTCGAGGAGCCGCTGACCAGGATCGGTGCCTACACCTACATGATGGACGCTGTGCGCAAGATGACGGCCGGCGCCATCGATCTCGGCGAGAAGCCTTCGGTGGTATCGGCGATCGCCAAGTACCATGTCACCGAACGCGCGCGGCAGGTGGTCAATGACGGCATGGACATCGTCGGCGGCAAGGGCATCTGCCTTGGCCCGTCGAACTTCATCGGCCGCGCCTATCAGCAGATCCCGATCGGTATCACAGTCGAGGGCGCCAACATCCTGACGCGCAGCATGATCCTCTTCGGCCAGGGGGCCATCCGCTGCCACCCGTACGTCCTGAAGGAAATGAAGGCCGCCTTCAATCCGGACGCGCGACAGGGTCTGGACGATTTCGACCGCGCTCTTTTCGGTCACGCCGTCTTCACCATCCGGCACGCTTTCAGCGCCCTGCGCAAGGGGCTGACCGGTTCGCATTTCGTCTCCGTACCGGCCAACGTCGCACCGGAGACGCGGCGTTACTATCAGCAACTGACCCGCTTCTCGTCGGCGTTCGCCTTCCTTGCCGATATCTCGATGCTGGTGCTCGGCGGCGAACTCAAGCGTCGCGAGAAGCTCTCTGCGCGCCTCGGCGACATCCTGTCGATGCTCTACCTGTGTTCGGCGACGCTCAAGCGCTACGAGTCGGAAGGGCGCCAGCAGGCCGACGCCCCGCTCATGCACTGGGCGATCTGGGACGCGATGTACAAGGCGCAGATGGCTTTCGACGGTGCCATCGCCAATTTCCCGGTACGCTGGATCGGCCGCCTGCTCTACCGCATGGTGTTCCCGCTGGGGCACCCCTACGATGTTCCGTCCGACCGCATCGGTCACCGGGTGGCCAAGCTCCTGATCGAGCCGTCTGCCGCGCGTGACCGTCTGACCGCCGAAACCTACTTGCCGAAGGGCGAGTCGGAAGCCGTCGGTGCCCTCGAACTCGCGCTCCTGGCGACGATCGAGGGCGAGCCGATCGAGGCAAAGATCCGCGCAGCGGAGAAGAAGGGTGTGCTGGTCGACAACCCCGACGCCAATGTGCGCGATCTGGCGCACGCCGCGTTCGCGGCCGGCATCGTCACCCCCGCCGAGTATGCGGCCCTCAAGCGGCGCAACGATTTGCGCGACATCGTCATCCGCGTCGACGATTTTCCGCATGACCTCGGTCGCATGCGGCAGGAGCCGTTGCTGCACAAGGCTGCCGCCTGAGGCGATGGCTGACGCAGCGGTGCGCGGCAGGAGGCGGCATCCGCTGCCGCGCACCACTGCCAGGGAACCGCAGGAAGGAGAAGGTATTGGGATCTGAGCCGGTATATGTCGTCGATGGCGCGCGCACCCCGTTTCTCAAGGGGCGCAGTGCTCCCGGCCCGTTCGCTGCCAGCGACCTGGCGGTGCAGGCGGGGCGGGCGCTGCTGATTCGTCAGCCGTTCGCTGCCACCGACCTTGATGAGGTCATCCTCGGTTGTGCCAGTCCGTCGCCAGACGAGGTCAACATCGGTCGCGTCGTCTCGCTGCGGCTCGGTTGCGGGCAGCAGGTGCCGGCGTGGACGGTGATGCGGAATTGCGCCAGCGGCATGCAGGCGATCGATTCGGCAATGGCCAACATCCGCAGCGGGCGTTCGCAGCTGGTGCTTGCCGGTGGCGTAGACGCGCTGTCGCGTGCGCCGCTGCTCTACAACGATGTGATGGTGCAGTGGTTTGCCCGGATGATGCAGGCCAGGAGCATCAGCCAGAAGATCGGCATGTTCAGCCGGTTGCGCCCGGCGCAGCTGCTGTCGCCGGTGATCGGCCTGCTCAAGGGGCTGACCGATCCGGTCGTCGGGTTGCTGATGGGCCAGACGGCGGAGAACCTCGCCTGGCGTTTCGCGATCCCGCGCCAGCGGATGGATGAGTTCAGCGTGCGCAGTCATCAGCGCGCCGTTGCTGCACGCCAGGCGGGGCGTCTTGGCGAGATCGTGCCGCTGGTCGATGGCCAGGGACAGGTGTATCTCGATGATGATGGGGTGCGTCCGGACTCGAGCATGGCCGGGCTGGCCAAGTTGAAGCCGTTCTTCGACCGCCGCTACGGTCGGATCACCGCGGGCAACAGTTCGCAGATCACCGACGGCGCGGCGTGGCTGCTCCTCGCTTCGCAGGCAGCGGTCGAGAAGTGGCAACTGCAGCCGCTCGGCCAGATCACGGACAGCGCGTGGGCTGCTCTCGACCCGGCAGAGATGGGTCTGGGGCCGGTGCATGCGGCGACACCGATCCTGCAGCGGCAGCAACTCGGGTTCGACGACATCGACCTGTGGGAGATCAACGAGGCCTTTGCCGCGCAGGTACTCGGCTGCATTGCCGCCTGGGAGTCGGACGCCTGGTGCCGCGAGCAGCTCGGTCTGCCGGCCGCGCTCGGTTCACTGCCTGCAGAGCGTCTCAACGTCGACGGCGGCGCCATCGCCATCGGCCACCCGGTGGGTGCATCCGGCGCGCGCATCGTCCTCCATCTGCTGCATGCCCTGCGCGCCGCCGGTGCCCGTCGTGGCATGGCGGCGATCTGCATCGGCGGTGGTCAGGGCGGGGCGATGCTGGTCGAGAACCTGCGGGCAGGTGTCGCATGAAACTGATGACGGAAAACGAGTATCAAGGGAAGGTCATGAACCCCGGCACACAAGCTTGGCGGCACTGGCGGCTCGAGGTCGACGCGCAGGGCCTCACCTGGGCGATTCTCGACAAGGCAGGCGAATCCACCAACTCGCTGTCGAGTGCAGTGATGGCGGAACTGTCACAGCTCCTCGATGAGCTCGACCGACAGCCGCCGAAGGCTCTCATCTTGCGCTCCGGCAAGGGCGCCGGCTTCATTGCCGGCGCCGACATCCAGGAGTTCACCCAACTCGATACGCCGGCCAAGGGCGTCGAGCTGGTGGCACGTGGCTGGCAGTTGTTCAATCGCCTGGCGGCGGTGCCGTACCCGACGCTGGCTCTCGTCCGCGGACACTGCCTCGGCGGTGGCCTCGAACTGGCGCTCGCCTGTCGTTACCTGCTTGCCGTCGATGAACCCTCGACGCGCATGGGGCTCCCGGAGGTGATGCTGGGCATCGTTCCGGGTTGGGGCGGCATGCTTCGCCTGCCCGAGCGAACCGGTCCCCAGGCGGCGCTCGACATGATGCTGACCGGCAAGACGATCGACGCCAGGAAGGCGAAGCGACTGGGCCTCGCCGACGACTGCGTACCACCGCGCGTGATGGATGCGGCGGCGGCCATGCTCGTCCTGAGCGGCCAGGCGCGGCGGCGTCCGCCTTTCCTGCAGCGCCTGCTCAACGGGCCGCTCAAGAGCATCGTCGCCAGTGGTGCGAGAAAGCAGGTTGCGCGGCGCGCTCGGCGCGAGCACTACCCGGCACCCTACGCGATCATCGACATCTGGGCACACCATCACGGTGATGCGCTGGCGGCACCGGAACTGATCGACAGCATCGTCCGCTCGCCAACGGCACGCAACCTCGTGCGCGTCTTCTTCCTGCAGGAGCGGCTGAAGAGTTTCGGCAAGGCTAGCGGCTTCACGGCCCGGCGCGTCCATGTCGTTGGTGCCGGCGTCATGGGTGGCGACATCGCCGCCTGGTGCGCCTTGCGCGGCTTGACCGTGACCCTGCAGGATCAGGGCATCGAGCGGATCGCCCCGGCCCTGCAACGGGCCTACACCGCCTGGGGGAAGCGCATCCGCGATGCGCGCGAGCTGCGCGCGGCGATGGACCGCCTGATCCCCGACCCCGAAGGGCACGGGGTCGCCCAGGCCGACGTCGTCATCGAGGCAATCTTCGAGAATCTCGAAGCCAAGCACGTCCTGCTTGCCGGTCTGGAAACGCGGATGCGGCCGGACGCGGTGCTTGCCAGCAATACGTCGAGCCTGCGCATCGAGGATCTTTCAAGTGTGCTGGCGCGACCGGAGCGCCTCGTCGGCATCCATTTCTTCAATCCGGTGGCGAAGATGCCGTTGGTCGAAGTCGTCGCGGCTGCCGGGACGGAGGTCGACACGGTCCAGCGCGCGACGGCCTTCGTGCGCCAGATCGACCGGCTGCCGTTGCCGGTGAAAAGCGCGCCCGGGTTTCTCGTCAACGCCGTCATCGGTCCCTACATGCTGGAGGCGATGCGTGCGGTCGACGAGGGGATCGCGCCTGCGACCATCGACGAGGCGATGCTCGCCTTCGGCATGCCGATGGGGCCGATCGAGCTCGTGGACATGGTCGGCCTCGATGTTGCCATGGCGGCTGGCAGGAGCCTTGCCGGGAGCGGGGCGGCACCGCCGCGCTGCCTGCTCGAGCGCTTCAACGCCGGCCACTTGGGCCGCAAGAGTGGTCGCGGCTTCTATGAGTACCGCGCTGGCAAGGCGGCCAAACCTCCCGCCACGGCCGTGCCGGCCGGCCTCGCCGAGCGGCTCGTGCGGCCTCTGCTCGAGCGAACGCAGGATCTGGTCGACGAGGGTGTCGTCGCCGACGCCGACCTGGCTGACGCCGGCGTGATCTTCGGCACCGGCTTCGCCCCTTTCACCGGTGGGCCGCTCAACTACCTGCGCAGCCAACATGCCTGAGGTGCTGACGGTGCTGCCTGACCGGCAACCCATCCTGCGAGTCGTGCCGATGCCTTCGGAGGTGAATCCGCAGGGAGATGTCTTCGGTGGCTGGATCATGGCGCAGGTCGACGTCGCCGGTGCGATACCGGCGATGCGGCGCGCGCGTGGTCGTGTGACCACCGTGGCGGTCAATTCCTTCCTGTTCAAGCAGCCAGTATCGGTCGGTGACGTCGTCAGCTTCTTTGCTGAGGTGGTCGGCACCGGTCGCACTTCGATCACGGTCCGGGTCGAGGTCTACGCGGAGCGTCACCCGGCGCAACCGATCACGGTAAAGGTGACCGAGGCGGTGCTCACTTACGTCGCGATCGATCAGCACGGCGGCAAGCGGGAACTGTCTGCGCCGGTCTGAGCGTTTCCGCGTCGATGGACCGGTGGACCGGTTTCGACCAGGCCACGCCAAGGCTCGTGACGGTGCTGCACTGCGGACCATTCAGGCAATGCTCGGGCGGGCGCTCCGCACCCGGAGTTGACGCTGGCCGCAGCCAGGGTATAATTCAAACGTTCGTTTTATAGGCTTGGTGCAGGGCCATTGCGGGGCATTCCCGGCGGACACAGTCGACCCATAACAGGAGAACAGCTTGAGCAACTTCATAGTACGCAAGGCCGCCGTACTCGGAGCGGGCGTCATGGGCGCGCAGATCGCCGCGCACCTCGCGAATGCCGACGTGCCCGTGGTCCTTTTCGATCTGCCGGCTGCCACGGGCGATGCCAACGGAATCGTCCGCAAGGCCATCGACGGGCTCAGGAGACTCGAGCCGTCGCCGCTGGCGAGCAAGGACCGTGTCGCTTACATCGACGCTGCCAACTACGGGGCGGATCTGGAGCAACTCCGGGATTGCGACCTGATCATCGAAGCGATCGCCGAAAGGATGGAGTGGAAGGATGACCTTTATCGCAGGATCGCACCCTTCATCGCGCCGACGGCGATCATCGCCTCGAACACCTCCGGCCTGTCGATCAACCGCCTTGCCGAGGGTTTGCCGGAGGTGCTGCGGTCGCGCTTCTGTGGCATCCACTTCTTCAATCCTCCACGTTACATGCATCTGGTCGAACTGATCGCCACGCGGGGCACCGCGCCGGCGCTCCTCGACGATCTCGAGTCCTGGCTGGTGTCGCGTCTCGGCAAGGGAATCGTGCGTGCGCTCGACACCCCAAACTTCGTGGCCAATCGCGTCGGCGTCTTCTCGATCCTCGCCGTGATGCACCACACACAGCGGCTCGGCCTCGGTTTCGACGTCGTCGACTCGCTCACCGGGCCGATCATCGGCCGGCCAAAGAGCGCCACCTATCGTACCGCCGACGTCGTCGGTCTCGATACCCTGGCGCACGTCATCAAGACCATGCAGGACACACTGCCGGCAGACCCCTGGCACGGCTACTACGGCGTGCCGGTCTGGCTGGCGGCGCTGATCGCCAAGGGCGCGTTGGGGCAGAAGACGCGCGCCGGCATCTTCCGCAAGGAGGGTCGCGCCATCAAGGTGCTCGACTTGGCCCTGCAGGACTACCGCGACAGCGCCGGGGAGATTGACGGCGGCGTCCTGGCGATCCTGAAGCAGCGGGATCCGGCAGTCCGCTTTGCCCAGTTGCGCGCCAGCGAGCATCCGCAGGCGCAGTTCCTGTGGGCGATCTTCCGCGACATCTTCCACTACACCGCTTTCCATCTCGCCGACATCGCCGACAATGCGCGCGACCTCGATTTTGCGATGCGCTGGGGCTTCGGCTGGGCGCAGGGTCCATTCGAGACCTGGCAGGCAGCAGGCTGGCGCTCCATCGCCGAGGCCGTGCGGGCGGACATCGAGGCCGGTCGAGCGATGAGCCAGGCGCCATTGCCGGCGTGGGTCTTCGGCCGTGTCGCCGACGAGGGTGTGCACGGCCCGCAGGGCTCGTACTCTGCCAGCGCCGACGCCTATCGTCCGCGCTCGACGCTCCCGGTCTATCGGCGCCAGCTGTTTCCAGAGCGGGTGCTGGGCGAGACGGCCATGGTCGGCGAAACGGTCTGGGAAAACGACGGCGTGCGTCTGTGGACGCTGCCACAGGTAGACGCCGGAATCGCCATCGTCAGCGTCAAGTCGCGCAACCATACGCTCGGTCGCGACGTCATCGTCGGCATGCAGGAAGCGGTTGCCCGCGCCGAGGCCGGTTATCAGGGGCTGGTGCTCTGGCACGAGGCGCCGTTCGCCTTCGGTGCCAATCTGAAGGAGGTTGCCGAGGCGATCAAGGCCGGCGACTTCGCACTGCTCGAGAAGTACGTCGCCGAGTTCCAGAACACCTCGATGGCGCTCAAGTATGCCCAGGTACCGGTGGTCGCGGCGGTCCAGGGAATGGCGCTCGGCGGTGGCTGCGAGTTCCTGATGCATGCTGCGAAGCGGGTGATCGCGCTTGAGAGCTACATCGGTCTCGTCGAGGCCGGCGTCGGACTGATTCCCGCGGGCGGTGGGTGCAAGGAGTTCGCCATCCGCGCCGCACAGGCAGCGACGCGGACCGGCGGCAACGATCCCTTCGAGTTCATCCAGCCGGTGTTCATGACCGTCGCCATGGCGACGGTCTCGAAAAGCGGCGCGCAGGCGAAGGAACTCGGTTTCGCCGTCGAGGCGGACAGGATCGTCTTCAACGCGCACGAACTGCTCTACGTCGCGCTGCGCGAGGCGCGCGGCCTTGCCGAAGCCGGCTACTACCCGCCTCTCTCGCCGCGCGGGGTCAAGGTCGCCGGGCGCACCGGCATTGCCAACTGCGAGATGTTGCTGGCCAACATGAAGGAGGGCGGCATGATCTCGGCGCACGACTACACCGTGGCGCGAGCCGCTGCGACCGCCCTGTGTGGTGGCGAGGTCGAGACCGGCTCACTGGTCGACGAACGGTGGCTGTTGACGGTCGAGCGCAAACTTTTCGTCGAGCTGCTGCAGAACCCGAAAACCCAGCAGCGCATCCAGCACATGCTGGAAGCCGGCAAGCCATTGCGCAATTGAGCGCGCCAGGAGAACAGAACATGAGCAAACAGATTCAGGACGCCTACATCGTCGCCGCGACGCGACTGCCGGTCGGTCGGCGCAAGGGCATGCTCGGTCACGTGCGACCGGACGACATGCTGGCGCATGCCATCGGGTCGGTGATGGCGCAGGCGCCGGGGCTCGATCCGGCGCTGGTCCAGGATGTCATCGTCGGTTGCGCGATGCCGGAGGCGGAGCAGGGGATGAACGTCGCGCGTATCGGCCTGCTGCTCGCCGGAATGCCGAACAGCGTGCCCGGTGTCACGGTGAACCGGTTCTGCGCTTCCGGTTTGCAGACCGTCGCCATGGCCGCCGACCGCATTCGTCTCGGCGAGGCTGAGGTGATGATTGCTGGCGGTACCGAAACGATGTCGCTGATGAACCAGATGACCGGCAACAAGACCGCGTTCAACCCGGCCATTTTCGAGAAAGAGGAAAACTACGCGATCGGCTTCGGCATGGGAATCACCGCTGAGAAGGTGGCCGCGCAGTGGCAGGTGTCGCGCGAGGATCAGGATGCCTTTGCCGTCGACTCGCATCGCAAGGCCTGTGCGGCGATTGACGCCGGTCACTTTCGCTCCGAGATCACGCCTTATGCGGTAAAGAGGCGGGTTCCCGACCTCGCCAGTGGCGAGGTGACGGTCCAGGAGTATCTCGCCGCAGACGACGAGGGACCACGTCGCGACAGCAGCATCGAAGGCCTTGCCCGACTGCGGCCGGTCTTCGCCGCCCGTGGCTCGGTAACTGCCGGCAACAGTTCGCAGATGTCCGACGGTGCGGCTGCCGTGTTGCTGGTTTCGGAAAGGATCCTGAAGCAGTTCGACCTGCGGCCGCTGGCGCGCTTCGCCGGCTTTTCGGTGGCTGGCGTCGCGCCGGAGATCATGGGCATCGGCCCGGTCGAGGCGATCCCGCGCGTCCTCCGGCAGGCTGGAATCAGCCAGCACGAGGTGGACTGGGTCGAACTCAACGAAGCCTTCGCGGCGCAGGCACTGGCGGTGATGCGGACGCTCGATCTCGATCCGGCGAAGGTCAACCCGCTCGGTGGCGCCATCGCCCTTGGTCACCCGCTCGGTGCGACCGGTGCCATCCGCACGGCGACCCTGCTGCATGGATTGCGTCGTACGCGACAGCGCTACGGCATGGTGAGCATGTGCATCGGCACCGGCATGGGCGCGGCAGGGCTGTTCGAGTCGATCCAGTAACTTTCTCGCAGCGCTCGCCGCGGGCCTCGTCCGGCAAGCCGGGCGAGGCCCGTTTCCGTGCCGGTGTGAGCGATGCGCAGGGCCAATGCACAGGCCGGGCCGTGCGGCGGAGTCTGGCATAATGTCGGTCGGATACCGACGTGAGGCGCGCCATGGATCTCGATCTACTGGGCAGGTTGGGCTGGCGAGAAGGCCTGATCGCGGTCATCGTCTTGCTTGTCCTGTACATCGTCGTTCTCTTCGTCCGCATGCGTCGCCTGCGGGATTCCGCGGTGGCCATGCCGTCCCCGGCAGGGCAGTCGGCAGTGGCCGCTTACACGGCCATCCAGGAATCCGAGTCGGGCGCACCGTCGGTGCAGGATCGTTCGGCGGTGCCGCAGCAACCTGCGGACGCACTGCCGCCGGCGGCTGCAGAACCCGCAGCCGCAGTGCGCGCCGATGCGGCTAAACCCAGCTTTCCCTGGAACGAGCCGCCGCCCCAGATTCCCGGCCAGGAAGTGATCGATGCCCTGCAGCGCGACGTCTATCGGTTGCGTTGTGAGGTCGATGAGTTGCGTGCCGAAGTCCTTGCTGCACGCGAGGATTTCCGGCAGGCGGCGAAGGGGACGGCGCCGAGCGCGCCGCCGCTGTACAACGATGCCATGCAGATGGCGATTCAGGGCCATGACGCCACCGCCATCGCGCATCGCTGCGGCATTGCACGCGCCGAGGCCGATCTGGTTGTCGCGCTGGCGCGCAATCGGCGTGATGGCCTCTAGTCCGCAGAAAGACGGTTGATGACCATGAGACTGCGCAGCAACCCGGTCGGACGTGCCGCGAAAGCGACGGCGCAGCTCGGCCGGGCCGTGGCAGCAGACGAGGGAAAGGCGGCCATTGAACGCCAGTTGCGTCGACGGATTGGTCTTGCGGGGTTGCTGATCGTGCTCCTGTCGGCGGCGTTGCCATTGCTGGATGACCTGGCGCCGTCCGAAGAAGCGGCGAACTCCGGCCCGCCCTACACCGAACCCGTCCCGGTGAGGAAGAAGGAGTCGGCGCCCCTGCCTGCCGTCCTGCCCGCTGCCGAGACACCGGCGGTGGTGCCGCTGATTGCCGAACCACAGGCCAGCGGTGCGGCAATCGAGGCTTCGCTGGCGTCGGCGTCGCCAGGCGGTGCCCCCGCCGACGAAACGCCGGCCGCCGCAGCCGCTGCAGCATCGCGGCCGCCGTCGGGACCCACACTGCAGACCAGCTTCCTGCCCGACTGGCGCCGCGCCGAGGAACTGCAGGCCAGTCTGGCTCAGGCTGGCATTCCGGCAAGCGTCGAAACCCGCCTGCAGGTGGGCCCGTTCCGGACGCGCAGCGAGGCCGAGGCAGCGCGCCGGGAAATACAGAAGCGTGGCGTCGACGCCGTCATCGTGCCAAGCCACGGCGGCAAGCCATAGCCGCTCAGTGTTCTGCTGCCGGTAGCTGGCGGCGCAGGCGGCGGGCAAAGACGCTCATTTCGCGCGCGGCCTGGATGTCGCCCCGCGCTTCGGCAACGGCGATCCCCTGTTCGTACGCAGCCAGCGCTTCGTTGCCCTGACCGCCTTCGGCGAGCGCCTTGCCGAGCAGCTTCCACGCTGCCGAGTATCCGGCGTCGCGTTCGACCGCTTCACGCAGGCGGACCGCCGCCTGCGCAAAGTCGCCTGCCCTCAGATGCTCGTTGCCCAGCGCGTAACGCAGGAGGGCGCCGTCGCGCGGCCCACCAAGCAGCTTTTCCAGATTGGTGATGCCTGGTGTCGTCATGACGGGAGAAGGTCGGCAAAGCCGGGTACCGGCCGTGAAGGGCCGGCGCTGCGCGTCGCGGGCAGCAATCTGCGGGCGAAAAAAACCGCGACGGCTCCGGCGGTCGCGGTTCCAGAATGGCTAGAAACTGTAGCTGGCCTGTACGGCAAGGACGTTCACGTTGTTGCTGTAGTTGCCCTTGAGCCAGCCGTAGGACGCCACGTTGGCTGCCTGGGTCGCGTTCATGCCGCCGCTGTCGTTGATCGAGGAGTCCTTGACCCAGATGTACGTGTAACCGGCATCGAACACCAGATCCTTGGTGGGCTTGTACTGCGCACCGATTGCCAGCCAGGTACGGTCGTTGTCGGGCAGCCGCGGCGTGCGGTACTCCGAGCTGTCCACCGGCGACTGGTCGTAGGCGATGCCGGCACGCAGCTTCCACTGGTCGTTGAATTGATAAGCACCGCCGAGCGCCACCCGCCAAGTGTTGCGCCAGTTTTCCTCGGTACTCGACAGCGTGCTTCCGGCAGCGGCGCCATCAGTACGGACGAACGTCAGATCCTGGATCTTTGCCCAGCCGGTCCACGAGATGTCACCCATCATTTCCCAGCGGTCGCTGAGGCGCTGCCAAGCGCTCAGAATGGCGGTGTCGGGCAGTTTGATGTCGGACTTGACGTTGCCGTTGTACAGGCCTGCGGCAAGCGCCGCGTTGGCTGCGACGTTCACAGCCGGAAGCGGGGTGGTGACGGTCGGTCGCGAAAACTTCACGTCACCGGTGACCTTGAAGTCGATCGCCGAACGATACGACAGGCCGACCCGGGTAGAAGGCGACGGCTGGAACATCGCGCCCAGGTTGTAGCCCCAGCCCCAGTCGTCGCCTTCGATCTTGCCGTAGCCTTCGAGATTGTTGAGCAAGCCAAGCCCACAGGCTGGCGTTCCACCGAAACCACGAGGAGGAGGATTCGAGCACAAGCCGCCGCTGGCGTTGACATTGTTGCTGAAGGTACCGTCGAGCTTCATCGCGTTGATACCGAGGCCGAAAGCCCACTGTTCGTTCGGCTTGAACGAGATCGAGGGGTTGATGTTCATCGTCTTGACGTCCGAGTCGAGAGCGCGGAAGCGGCCGATCCAGCCCTTGTCGTACTCGGTGGCCAGGCCAAACGGTGCGTTGACGCCCAGGCCGACGCTGATCTGGTCGTTGATCGGCATCGCGAAATACATCGCCGGAACATAGGCCCAGCCACCCGCGTCACCGCCGTTGCCGGCAGTGCCGGTTATCCGAGTCGGGTTGATCGAACCGTCGTTGCTGAACTTTGCCGACGGGTTAATGGCGCTCAGGACGCCGACGACCTGCATCTTCCCCTTCGGCAAATAGGCCATTCCGGCGGGGTTCCAGAAGATGGTGCTGGCGTCTTCCGCCACCGCTGCCGATCCGGCAAAGGCGACGCCGAGGCCGCTGGCATTCTGCTCCATCAACTGGAAGCCCGAGGCGCCCGCATAACCCGACAAGGACACGGCGATCAGCGCCGGTATCGTTCGAACCGCAAAAAGCCTGCTCTTCAACATTCCCAAGTCTCCCCAAAGAAGAATCATCGACGGTGGCCATGCCCCGGCCTCTGCTCCATGCACCGCTCGTGGGATTGTACACACGAACGACACACGAACTGCGGCCGATGTTTCAGATGGTTACGTCGAGTGTCGCTTTCATGCAACACGGAATGGGTGCCGGTGCATCGATCGTGACGATGGTTCTCTCGTTGTCGGCGGTTTATCATCCCCGCTTTCAACCCGACACGTGGTGGAGGACCGCAGCATGAAGAGAGCGATCATCTCGACGCCGCTGGCGCCGGCAGCGATTGGCACGTACTCGCAGGCGGTGCGCGCCGGCGACATCGTCTACCTCTCCGGGCAGATCGGCCTGGACCCGGAGACGATGAAGCTGGCTGAGGAGATCGAGGCGCAGATCGTTCGCGTCTTCGACAACCTGAAGGCGGTTGCGGAGGCTGCCGGCGGCTCGTTGGCCGATGTCGTCAAGCTCAACGTCTACCTCACCGATCTCGTCGACTTTGCGACGGTGAACGAGGTGATGGGCCGCTATTTCGTTGCGCCCTTTCCGGCCCGTGCCGCGGTTGGCGTCGCCGCGCTGCCACGCGGCGCTCGGGTCGAGGCGGACGCCATCATGGTCATCGGCGGCTGATGTCGGCGGCGGATGCGATCGATGCTCCGCCAGCGATCCGCAACCGGCTCCGCAAGCTCGGCCTGGAGCGGCCTGCGGACCTGGTCCTGCATCTGCCGTTGCGTTACGAAGACGAGACGCGCGTCACCGCCATCGCCGGGGCGCCAACGGGGGTACCGCTGCTCGTCGAGGCAGAGGTGCTCGATCTTGCCGTCGGACGGGAGCCCCGCCGTCAGCTCGTGGTTCGGGTTGGTGACGCGAGCGGCGGCATTCTCCTCCTGCGCTTCATCAGCTTCTACGGCAGCCAGCAGCGGGCGCTCGAAGCGGCCTGTGCCGTAGGCAGCAGGTTGCGCGTCTTCGGCGAAATCCGGGATGGCTTTCACGGACCCGAGATGATCCATCCCCGCTATCGAATCGTCGCCGTCGGTGAGCCTCTGGCGCAGTCACTGACACCCGTCTACCCGGCGGCCGCCGGTCTCGGCCAAGCGACGCTGCGGCGGCTTATCGCCCGTGCGCTGCAGGCTGCCGATCTCAGCGAACTGCTCGACGCGGACTGGTGTCGGGCACAGGCGCTGCCTTCGTTTGCCACGGCAGTCTCGCTGCTGCACGCGCCGCCACCGACGGTCGCCGAATCGACCCTGCAGGATCGCAGCCATCCCGCCTGGCGACGCATCAAGTTCGACGAACTCCTGGCACAGCAGTTGTCGCTGCGCCGCGCCTATCTCGCGCGGCGCCGACAGCGTGCGCCCGTCCTGCCGGCGGCCGGGCAACTGGCGCGGCGCCTCGAGCGATCGTTGCCCTTCGCCTTGACCGCCGCGCAGCGCCGGGTCGCCGGAGAGATCGCCGGCGACCTGGCGCAGCCCAGCCCGATGCAAAGGCTGCTGCAGGGTGATGTCGGTTGCGGCAAGACGATCGTCGCGGCTCTGGCGGCGTGTCAGGCGATCGAGGCGGGTCATCAGGTGGCGCTGATGGCGCCGACCGAAATCCTCGCCGAGCAACACTTCCAGAAGTTGCGCACCTGGCTGGAGCCTCTGTCCGTCGAGGTGCTGTGGCTGACCGGCAGCCTCGCTGGCAAGCTCAAGCGGCAGCGACGGCAGCAGGCGGCAACGACTGCGCAGTTGGTCGTCGGCACGCATGCGCTGATCCAGGAAAGCATCGACTTTTCCCGTCTCGGGCTGATCATCGTGGACGAGCAACATCGTTTCGGCGTCCGGCAGCGCCTCGAGTTGCGGCGCAAGGGCGGCAATCCGCACCAGTTGATGATGTCGGCGACGCCGATTCCGCGCACGCTGGCTATGAGCTACTACGCCGATCTCGATGTCTCGCTGATCGACGAGATGCCAGCGGGGCGTTCGCCGGTGAGGACCCGCCTGTTCTCCGCCGATCGCCGTGGGCAGGTCGTCGCCGCGGTGCGCGCTGCGGTCGCCGGTGGTCGGCAGGCCTACTGGGTCTGCCCGTTGATCGAGGAGTCGGACAAGGTCGATCTGCAGGCGGCGCTCGACACGCATGCGGCGCTCGGCGCCGAACTGGTCGGCCTGCGCATCGGGCTGATCCATGGTCGCCTGCGCAGTGAGGAGAAGGCGGCGGTGATGGCAGCATTCGTTGCCGGCGAGATCGACTTGCTGGTGGCGACGACGGTCATTGAAGTGGGTGTCGACGTGGCCAACGCCAGCCTCATGGTCATCGAGCATGCGGAGCGCTTCGGACTCGCGCAACTGCACCAGTTGCGCGGACGTGTCGGCCGCGGCGCACAGGACTCGGTCTGTGTCCTGCTCTACCAGCCGCCACTCTCCGCCAGCGCGCGTGCGCGCCTGAAGATCATCTTCGAACACAGCGACGGCTTCGAGATCGCCCGCCAGGACCTGCGCCTGCGCGGCCCCGGCGAATTCATCGGCAGTCGGCAGTCGGGGGAACCCTTGCTGCGCCATGCCGATCTGGAGAGGGACGCCGACCTCGTCGAACTGGCACAGTCGATGGCGGCGCGCATGCTGCGTGATGGCACGGACCGGGCTGCGCGTCATCTGCAGCGGTGGCTGGGCGATCGCGAGGATCTGCTGCGCGCCTGAGGGCCTCGGGCCGCGGCAGGCGCATGGCTGACGCGGCGGCTTGCGGCGACCTGAGCCGACGACTGGCGTGGCCGCACCGCCGGCATGCGGGTTGTCCTGCCGCGGTCACCGCGCTGACGATCGCGCGGTGGCGCTCAGAGGTTGTGAATAGATCTACTGCGCGACCGATCTGCGGCGTTGCTCACTCGCTCACTCCTTGCCTATCCATCCGATATGTCTCGTCGTTCGCTCGCTCGCGCCTTGCATCTCGGCCTGGTCGCGACGATTTCTTCACAACCCCTCAGGTGACGCGAAAGCGGGCGACGACCTCGCGCAGCCGGCCGGCCAGTTGTTCCAGTTCAGTGACAGCGACGGTATTGGCATGCATGGTTGCCCTCGTCTCCTCGGTCATCGAGGCGATGTGCTGCAGGTGGCGGGCGACGTCTTCGGCGACCGTCGCCTGTTCGCGCGTCGCCACCGCCACTTCATGCACGCGCTCGCTCGACTTGTGCGCCTGACGCAAGATCGCCTCGAGCACGTCGCTCGCCTCGCGCGCCTTGTCAAGGCCGCGCGCAACCTGTGGGGCCGCCTCACTCATGGCTGCCACAGCCGATTCGGTATCGGCCTGGACGCTGACGACCATCGCGCTGATCTCGCTCGTGGCCTTCGTCGTTCTCTCGGCCAGCTTGCGCACTTCATCGGCAACGACGGCAAAACCCCGCCCTTGCTCACCTGCACGTGCGGCCTCGATGGCGGCGTTGAGGGCCAGGAGGTTGGTCTGTTCAGCGATTTCCTTGATCGCGGCGGCGATGCCGCCGATCTCGCGTGAACGGCCTGCCAGTTGACCGATCTGGGCTGCCGAGCGGCTGACGATGGCAGCGATCGCCTCGATCTCGGCCGCGGAGCTGCTCACCAGTTGTCGACCCTGGTCGGCGCAGCCGGCAACCTCGTCCGAGCTCTCGCCACTTGCGTGGGCGCTTTGCGCGACCTCATTGATGCTGACCGTCAGTTGTTCGATCGACGCTGCCGTGGTGGCAGTCGAATCCGCCTGTGCATCGGCGGCGCGGCTCGTTTCCCCGGTGGCGACGGCGATCTCGCGGGCGCGGCCGGCGAGTACGCCGGCGAGGCGATCGATCTCGGCAATCATCGCTCGCAGCTGGGTCTGCATCTCGGCAAGCGAACGCATCAGGCTGTCGCCAGCGAGACTTCCGGCATTGATGTCCAGCGCCAAGTCGCCGGCCGCAACACGGCGGGCGATGGCTGAGGCTGTCGCGGGCTCGCCGCCAAGCTGACGCAGCACGCTGCGGCCAATGGCCAGCGACACGGCAACCAGGACGCCGACGGCCAGGGCGACGATGCTCAGGGACTCGATGGCCTTCTTGCGGAACGCGGCAGAGACATCATCGACATAAATACCGGTCCCGTAAACCCAACCCCAGGGTTTGAACTCGGCGGCGTAACTGATCTTGGGGGCCGGCTTGTCGCTGCCGGCGCGGGCAAACACGTATTCGACGAGGCCACCGCGCTCGCTGGTCAGCGCAGTTCGCACCAGTTCCTGGATCAGCGCCTTGCCGTTCGGGTCGCGCATTTCGGCGCCGCTCCTGCCCTCGAGTTCCGGCTTCAGCGGATGCATCACGAAGCGGTGTTGCGTATCGAGGATGAAGAAATACTCGCCGTCGCCGTAGCGCATGTGACGCAAGGCCTCGGCCGCTCCCTTGCGCGCCTCGTCGTCGCTCAGCGTACCCTCGCCGACCAGCTCATGGAAGCGCGCGATGACGCCGCCGGCCACCTCGACGAGGACCTGCGTCTTCTCCTTCCTGTCCTGCAGCATGCTGCTGCGCAGTGTGCGCAGCGAGTCGACTCCGAGAGCCGCAAAGCCGGTGATCGCCACGACCGAAATCATGATCAGGCGCTTCCTGATCGTCCACCTGTTCGCCTGCATGTCGCTCCTCCCTCGAGTGCTCACTCGCCTGTGCGGTCAGGGTTCGCGCCGCGCCGCGAATGCCGGGCCGCGGCCGCAGTCCCCGATGCGCCATCTGTGCGCCCAACCGGCAGCGCGCTTGCCCACCCGGCGGGCAAGCGTTGTATCCGACCGATACACCGGGAATCCGTTCCGGCGAGTGCCGCTGCGGTGGGATGCCATTGCCAGGGAGCCGGACAGTTGCAGGGGCTTGCGCACGCCGGATCATGCATATAGCCTACGAAGCCCTTTGCCCGATCAGGATGCGTGTCGATGCTCGATGATCCAGCTCTGACGGTGGGCCCGCCGGCGGCCTCGATCGATCCCCGTCGTCTCGACTGCAGCGAGCAGCGGGCATTCGGCAACCCGGAGCGGCTGCGAGGCACGTTCGACCACGGCGTGCTTGTTGTCGTCGCGCACTGTATTCTGGCGTTGCTGGCTCACCGTCTTGCCCTGAACATCTTCAAGGCGCGCGGCTTCTTCGCTCCGCGAGAAAGGAATCCCGCATGAGTTCCCAGTTTGGCCTGCTGAAGGCACGTCGCTTCGGTCCGTTCTTCGCCACCCAGTTCCTCGGCGCCTTCAACGACAATCTCTTCAAGAACGCTCTGGTCGTCCTGCTGACCTTCCAGGCGGCGAGCTGGACGGCGATCCGGCCGGAGGTGCTGACCAATCTCGCTGCCGGAACATTCATCCTGCCGTTCTTTCTTTTCTCGGCAACTGCCGGCCAGCTCGCCGACAAGTACGACAAAGCCCGGCTGGCGCGTCTGGTGAAACTGCTCGAGATCCTGATCATGGGCATTGCGCTGCTGGGTTTCGCCATCCACAGCCTGCCGATCCTGTTTGTGGCACTGTTTCTGTTGGGCCTGCACTCGACCCTCTTCGGTCCGGTCAAATACGCCATACTGCCACAGCATCTGCGTGAGAGCGAACTCGTTGGCGGCAATGCGCTGGTCGAGGCGGGCACCTTCGTCGCCATCCTGATCGGCACGCTTGCCGGTGGGCTGCTCGCCGGTGTCGCCCATCAGCCGACGTGGGTCGCCATCGCCGGGCTGCTGATCGCCGTCGTGGGTTACCTTTGCAGCCGTGGCATTCCGGCTGCAGCGGCGCCGGCGCCAGAGCTCGTGGTCAGCCTCAACCCGATCTCCGAGACTTGGCGCAACGTCGGCTTTGCGCGCCAGAACCGCACCGTCTTCCTGTCGATCCTCGGCATTTCATGGTTCTGGCTGTACGGCGCCCTGTTCCTGGCGCAGTTCCCGGCGTACGCCAGGTTCGTCCTTGGCGGCGACGAAGCCTCGGTGACGCTGCTGCTGGCAGTGTTCACCGTCGGCATCGGCGTCGGCTCGCTGCTTTGTGAGCGGCTCTCCGCCGGTCAGGTCGAAATCGGGCTGGTGCCTTTCGGCTCGATCGGTCTCACCCTCTTCGGCATCGATATCGCTTTCGCATCGCCGACGCTGCTTCCGGCCGGGGCTCCGCTGTCGCTGAGCGGACTGCTGGCCCTGGCGGGAACGTGGCGGGTTCTGCTCGACCTCTTTGCACTCGGTCTCTTCGGCGGCTTCTTCATCGTTCCCCTGTACGCCCTGATCCAGTTGCGCAGCCCGGTGGACCAGCGGGCACGAATCATCGCTGCCAACAACATCCTCAACGCGTTGTTCATGGTCGCCGGTTCGCTGGCGGCTGCCGGATTGCTCGGCGACGGCCTGACGATCCCGGCGCTGTTCGGCGTCGCGGCGCTGTGCAATGCGGCCGTGGCGGTCTATATCTACAGCCTGGTTCCGGAGTTCATGCTGCGCTTCGTCGCCTGGCTGCTGATCCACTCTTTCTACCGCCTGCGGCAAAGCGGCATCGGGAACATTCCGGAAGAGGGGCCAGCGGTACTGATCTGCAACCACGTCAGCTTCGTCGACCCGCTGGTGATCGCCGCTGCCAGCCGCAGGCCGATCCGCTTCGTGATGGATCACCGGATCCATCGCATGCCGCTGATCGGTTTCGTTTTCCGTCACATGCGCGCGATTCCGATCGCGCCGGCGCGCGAGGACGCGGCGATGATGGAGGCGGCTTTCGAGGAAGTGGCGCAGGCACTGGCAGCCGGCGAACTGGTCGCCATCTTCCCCGAGGGGCGCATCACCGATACCGGCGAGCTCTACCCCTTCCGGCCCGGCGTGCAGCGCATCGTCGGGCGCACGCCGGTGCCGGTCATCCCGATGGCGCTGCAAGGCCTGTGGGGCAGCTTCTTCAGTCGCAAGGATGGTCCGGCGATGAGCAGGCCTCTGCGGCGCGGCATCTTCTCGCGGATCGCTTTGACGGTGGGGACGCCGGTGGCGCCGGCGGCGGCGACACCCGAACATCTGCAGGAGATCGTCGCCGGATTGCGGGGCGACTGGCGTTAGAATGTCAGCCATGCAACTCTCCGCGCTCAGGCTACGCGAACGGGCCGACCTTTACGAACGACTGATGCGGCTCGACAAGCCGATCGGCATTCTCCTGCTTCTCTGGCCGACGCTGTGGGGGCTTTGGCTCTCGGCTCTGGGGAGACCCGACTGGCTGGTGGTGTGGATATTCGTCCTCGGCACGGTCTTGATGCGCTCGGCGGGTTGCGTGATCAACGACCTTGCGGACCGCAACTTCGACCCGCACGTCGAGCGTACACGGAACCGCCCGCTCGCAGCCGGGCGCGTTTCGGTGCGTGAGGCATCCTGGCTGTTCACTGCGCTGGTCAGCTGTGCGGCCGTCCTCGTGTTGCCGTTGCGCAGCTGGTTACTGGCCGGCCTCTGCTTGGCGGCCCTCGGTCTGGCTGCGAGCTACCCGTTCACCAAGCGCTTTCTGGCGATTCCGCAAGCCTATCTGGGTGTCGCTTTCGGCTTTGGCATCCCGATGGCCTACGCTGCCCAGCTCGGACAAGTGCCCGCCGAGGCCTGGTGGTTGCTGCTCGCCAACGTTTTCTGGGCGATCGCCTACGATACCGAGTACGCGATGGTGGATCGCGCCGACGATCTGAAGATCGGCATCCGGACTTCGGCGATCACCTTTGGCCGTTTCGACGTCGCTGCGGTCATGCTCTGCTACGCACTCGCTCTGGCGCTGATTGGCGTCATCGGCCATGGCGTGGGACTGGGTCTGGCGTTCTACGCTGGCTTGGCAGTTGCGGCAGGCATAGCCGGCCATCATTTCACACTCATCAGGTATCGCGACCCGGCAGGCTGCTTCAGGGCTTTTCGGCACAACAACTGGTTTGGTGCCAGCGTCTTTGTCGGCATGGCGATCGATTTTCTGCTGCGCGGAGTGGGCAACGGATGAAGAAGGTTCTTTTTGGCCTGCTGGTGCTTCTCGTCGGCAGCGCGCACGCGGCCGACGATGCTCGCGTCCTGGCGCCGATGCCGGCGGCTGCCGAAGCCAACCTGCGAAGCGAAATGCGTGCCAGCCTTTTGGCGCTGAACGAGATTCTCGCGCTGGTGGCCGCCGGGCAGCTGCGCGAAGCGGCTGCCGTCGCCGAGCGGGAACTCGGCGTCTCGGCGATGGGCAAGCACCGCAGCCAGCCCTTCGCGGCCCGGCCGGGTCCGCACATGCCGCCCGCGATGCACGCCATCGGCATCGATGGCCACAAGGCGGCGAGTGATTTTGCCCGGATTGCTGCCGGTGGCGACCGCGACCAGACGGTTGCCGCGCTGCCGACGCTGACTGCGGCCTGCGTCGCCTGCCATTACGGCTATCGGCTTCGTTAGCGGAGATACGCGGCATGAAGGACGACCTGCTGCGCTGGGCCGAGGACGCGGCAAGCGCCGACGCGCGGCCGGCTGCCGGGCTTCTCCCCTGGAAGATCCTGGTCATCGACGACGACCCTGAGGTGCATACCGTCACCCGGTTCGCGCTGCTCGATCTGCGGCTCTTCGGGCGGCCGCTCCACTTGCTGCACGCCAGCAGCGCCGCCGCGGCGCGGGCGTTGTTGCGCGACAACCTCGACGTGGCCGTGGTCCTGCTCGACGTGGTGATGGAGACGGTTCAGGCCGGTCTCGATCTGGTCGGTTTCATCCGCGATGAGCTCGGCCTCGCCGAGTGCCGCCTGATCCTGCGTACCGGTGAGCCGGGCTACGCGCCCGAACTGACGGTGATTCAGGAATACGATATCAACGACTATCGCACCAAGGGAGAGCTGACGCATACCAGGCTGATCACGACCGTCAGTTCTGCGCTGCGCTCCTACCAGCAGCTGCATGCCCTCGCCGAGCATCGCCGCGGTCTCGAGCTGATCGTGCGGGCAGCGGCCGACCTGATGCAGGAGCACGCCATTGCCAACCTGGCCGAAGGCGTTCTGACCCAGCTCGCGGCACTGCTCAGGTTGCCCGTGGATGGGATCGTCTGCAGTCAGAAGGGGTCACCCCTTGGTGACGACCGCGAACGCTGTTACGTCGTTGGCGCTACCGGCCGCCACGCGGGTTGCATCGCGCAGCCGCTGGAGACACTGGCCGACCAGCGCATCGTTGCGGCCATCATGAGCAGCGTGGCGCGTCGCAGGCACGTCTTCGGCGTGGATCATGCCGTTCTCTACCTGCAGGCGGCGCCGAGCCAGGAGGCGGCCATCTTCCTCGACGGAGGGCAGATGCTGGAGACCATCGACCGCACCTTGCTCGACGTCTTCGTCGCCAACATTGCTGCCTGTTTCCGCAACGTCAAGCTGGTCGAGCGCCTGCTGCGGGCGCAGGACGAGATCGAGGCGCAGCGCGCCTTTCTCCGCACCGTCATCGACGCCAGCCCGCACTTCATCTTCGTCGTCGACCGCGAGGGCCGGATCCGCCTCGCCAACCAGAGTCTGGCGGAGCGCTTCCGGCAGACGCCCGCGCAGATGGTCGGCAGACTGCAGGCGGATTTCGTCAGCGACGCGCTGTTGCTGCAGGCCCTGGAAGGCGATGATGAAGCGATCGCTGCGGGCCGCCAGGAACGCATCGAGCGGGAAATCGGTTTCATCGGCCGCAGCGGTGAGGAGCGCTGGTTCCACACGATCAAGGTGCCGCTGAAGGATGCCAGCGGGGCGGTCGAGCAACTGGTCGGCGTCAGTATCGACGTCACTGATCGCAAGCGTGCGGAACGGCGACTTCTGGAGGCCAAGGAAAGGGTGCAGGTGACCCTGGACTCGATCGGTGATGCGGTCATCACGACCGACGCACAAGGCAGGATCGACTACATGAATCCGGTGGCCGAGAGCCTGAGCGGCTGGGCCTTGGCAGATGCCCGCGGTCGGCCGGCGGCAGATGTCTTTCGCGTGGTGCACGAGGAAACGCGGGTGCCGGCCAGGGATCCGATCCAGCGTTGCCTGGCCGAGAAGCGGATCGTCTCGCTGCCCGGCCATTGCGTCCTGCTGGCGAGGGACGGGCGGGAGTACGACATCAACGACTCGGCGGCACCGATTCCTCGCGGGGATGGCGGGCTGCAGGGTGTCGTCCTGGTCTTCCACAATGTCACCGAGACTCGCCAGTTGGCTCGCCAACTGGCCCACGATGCGACCCACGACGCGCTGACCGGACTGATCAACCGCGCGGAGTTCGAGCGGCGACTCGAGCGGGCAGTGTCATCGGCGCAGGATGAGGGGGCCCGGCATGTTCTTTGTTACATCGATCTCGACCAGTTCAAGGTGGTCAACGACACGGCCGGGCATGCCGCGGGCGACGAGCTGCTGAAACAGATCAACGCGCTGCTTGCGGGCAGCTTCCGCGAAAGCGATACGCTGGCACGGATCGGCGGCGATGAATTTGCCCTGCTGCAGGAGAACTGCCCGCTGGAACGTGGCCATGTCGTCGCCCAAGCGGCGCTGCGCACGCTTCGCCAGCACAGCTTCAGCTGGGAGGGGCGGAGTTACCAGGTCGGCGCCAGCATTGGCTTGGTGCCGATCACCGCCGAGACCCAGGATACCGCAGAACTGCTGACGCGCGCCGACGTCGCCTGCTATACGGCCAAGGAACTTGGCCGCAACCGGGTTCATGTCTACCAGTCAGGTGATACCGAGACCGTACAGCGCCACAGCGAGTTGCTGGGCGCGGCCGGTCTGCGGGACGCTCTCGAGCGTGGGCTTTTCCGCCTGCACTACCAGCCGATCGTTGGGCTCGCCGGGTCGGGGTTCCGCATCGTTCGCTACGAAGCGTTGCTTCGTGTCGTGCATGAAGTCGATCCGGGCCGGCAGGGCGAACTGGTCTTGCCGGCGGTGTTCATTCCGGCCGCCGAGCGCTTTGGCCTCATGGGGGCGATCGACCGCTGGGTGATCAGGCGAGCATTCCAGGAGTATGCGCAGGGGATCGGCACGACCGGCGCAACCCTGGCGATCAACCTGTCGGGCAATTCGTTGAGCGATGAGAGTCTGCTGCAGTTCATCGAGTCCCAATTCGCCGAATTCTCGTTTCCCGCCGAGCGCGCCTGTTTCGAGATCACCGAGACGGCAGCCATCCAGAACCTGCGGCCAGCGCTTGGTGTGATGGCCGCCCTCAAGCGTCACGGCTGCCAGCTGGCGCTCGATGACTTCGGCAGTGGGCTGTCTTCCTTCCACTACCTGAAGACCCTGCCGGTGGACTTTCTCAAGATCGACGGCAGCTTTGTCAAGGACATGTGCTCGAGCGCACACGATGAAGCGCTGGTCGCAGCGATCAACCAGATGAGCCACGCGCTCGGCTTGCGCACGATCGCCGAATACGTCGAGAACCGGGAAATCGTCGATCGCCTGTGCCAACTCGGGGTCGACTACGCCCAAGGCTACTTTTTCGGCAAGCCGGAGCCCTGGCGGCAGGGTGGCGGCTGAGGACGCGTGCCGGCGTCAACTGGTGCCGGCTCGGGCGCGCAGGTGATCGCGAGCCAATCGAGACGGGATGCGGCAGGGGTACCTGCGGGGACCGGGCGGAGCACGCTGCAGGACGGGCACTCCGTTCGCTGATCCCCTCCCTGCCGGCGTGCTCGCGTTGCCCGTCAGGGTCCGGTGGCGCCCGTAGCCGTCACGCCTGAGCCGACGCCGGCCGATCCCTCGGTTTGCACATGCCAGGCGGCAGCCACTGCCGGGCCGAAGCCCGGCAACTTGCCGGATTCGCTGCTCAGCGGGCGTTTTCCAGCGCGGCGATTCGCTCAGCGATCGGCGGATGGCTGGAGAACAGCGCCATCCAGCCCGGGCGATCGGTGATGCCGGCGGTGGCGATGTTCTTCGGCAGGTCGCCGGAATCGATGCCACCCAGGCGGCGCAGCGCCGCCATCATCGGTCGCGGCGTGCCCATCAACTGGGCGGCGCCGGCGTCGGCGCGGAACTCGCGCTGGCGCGAAAAATACATGACGATGATGCTCGCCAAAATGCCGAAGACGATGTCGCAGACGATGACCGTGATGGCATAGCCGAGCCCCGGGCCGCTGTCCTCGCTGCTGCCCCGGCGCAGGAACGAATCGACCAGCCAGCCGACGACGCGGGCGACGAAGAAGACGAAAGTGTTGACCACGCCCTGGATCAGGGTCAGCGTCACCATGTCGCCATTCGCGATGTGTGCCACTTCATGCGCAATCACGGCCTCCGCTTCTTCGCGTGTCATGCTCTGCAGCAGGCCGGTCGACACGGCAACCAGCGAACTGCCACGACTCGCGCCGGTGGCGAACGCATTCGGCTCTCCCTCGTAGATCGCCACTTCCGGCATCGGCAGACCGGCCTTGTCGGCAAACCGGCGAACCGTCTCGACCAGCCAGAACTCGGTCGAATTGCCCGGTGTGTCGATGACCTGGGCGCGGGTGGTCAACTTGGCTAATGTTTTCGACATCAGCAGCGAGATGAAGGCGCCTCCAAAGCCCATGATGAAGGCGAACAACAGCAGCTTGCCGAGGTCGAGGCCGCTGCCGGCAAAGAACCGGTTGGCCCCCGTCAGTGTGACGACGGTGCCGAGCACCAGCATGATCGCCAGGTTGGTGGCGACGAGCAGAACGATTCGTTTCATGAGTCAAACCTCCAAGGACAAGAGGGCGGCTGTGACGGTGTGGCTGAAGTGCCGGTCCCGCAGCACAGCGGACGTTGTCGCGCAGAAATGGCGACGAGACGCCGTTCTTCAAGAGGGGCGGACGATCGCAGCGCCATGCGGCGCTTGCCACTGCGCGCAGCAGCCTGCATCCGTTTCACTACTGCCCACGCTTCTCGCGGACTGCGGTCGCGGTCGCACCGCTTGCTGGCGCCGGCCGCAGTTCGCCGTCCGGCACTGTCGGGCGAGCACGCGCGTGACGACCATCGCGTTCTCGCGCAAGCCGTCGCGCCAGCGTGCGCCCGGCACGGTCGGCGACCCGGTCGATGGCCGTTGCCAGGTCGGCCTGCGTGTCCTCGATGACCATCTCCGGCGTGCCGGGCAGAGCGCAACGCAATCGGCAGCACTTGTCCGCGCCGCCACGAGGACCGTTGAGGTCGCAGAGGACGACCGACACCCGACCGAGGTGCTGCTGCGCCCAACCGAGGGCGAAGTGCAGGCGACGCTGCACGTGTTCGCGCACAGCGGCATCGACATCGATGTTCCTGGCGTGAATGCTGATCTGCATGGCTGGGCTCCAGTCGGGTTGTCTCGAGGCGGCAGTCTAGGACAGCCGAGGGTCGCATGAAAAATCGAATATACTTGGGCGATACTTCCGTTTTTCTGGAGTGGTTCCGGCGATGGCAAACCTCAATTTCAAGCATCTGCGCTACTTCTGGATGGTTGCCAAGTCCGGAACGATCGCGCGCGCCTGCGAGCAACTGCACCTGACACCGCAGGCGATCAGCGGTCAGCTGCGGGAACTCGAGGAAGCTCTCGATGTGGAGCTGTTTCGCCGCGCTGGGCGCGGCCTCGAGCTGACCGATGTCGGCCGGCGCATTCTCAGCTATGCCGAGGAGATCTTCGCCCTCGGCGACGAACTGCTTGCCGTGGCGCGCGACCAGACCAGCCGCAAGAGCCTGCCTTTCGTCGTCGGCATTGCCGATTCGGTTGCCAAAACGGTTGCCCATCGCGTCGTCGCGCCGGCGCTGCAGCTGCCCGAAGCAGTCCGGCTGGTCTGTCGTGAAGGTCGCCTGACGACGCTCCTCGGCGACCTCGCCGTGCATCGCCTGGACATGGTGATCGCCGACCGGCCGTTGCCCGGCAATCTGAACGTGCGCGGTTACAGCCATCTGCTCGGCGAGAGTGACCTGACGGTCTTCGGCGCCGCCGGGCTGGTCCACACCCTGTCCAGCGAATTTCCCGCGTTGCTCGAAGGCGCGCCCTTCCTGATGCCGGGCGACGACATCGCCATCCGGCCGCGGCTCGAGCAGTGGTTGCAGGCAAAGCGGCTGCAGCCGCGGGTCGTTGGCGAGTTTGACGACAATGCCCTGTTGCAGGCATTCGGGCGTGCCGGGGCCGGCCTGTTCGTGGCGCCGACGGCGATTGCCGACGACGTCGTCGACCAGTATCACGTCCTCCGCGTCGGCCGTATCGAGGCCGTCAGCGAGCAGCTGTTTGCGATCACCAGCGAGCGTCGCCTGAGCCATCCGGCCACCGTGGCCATCAGCCAGACCGCGCGGGACGAGGTCTTTCGCACGGCCAGTGATGCCGGCGCGGCAGGGAGCGGCGAGGGGGCTGCTGCCGCCATTCGCCAGCGGCGGCGGTCGCGCTTGCCGAGAATCACTGGCTGAGCCGGGGAATGCATCGAATTTCCGGATGTATTGGTACAAATAATTCTGCTTTTTTATTGACTGGTGAGCCCCTATCTTTGTCCCTCGTTCCCCATAGACAACAGGAGACATCAATGAAAACCCTTTCCCTGCTGACCGCTGTCCTGGCGTTCGGCCTGACTCTGGCGGTTGGTGACGCCGAAGCCAAGCGCCTCGGCAGCGGCAAGTCTTCCGGCATGCAGCGCGAATCGGTGAGCGCCGATCGCCCGGCGTCACCGGCGATGGCACCGGTGCCGGCGAGAGCACCGGCGGCGGCAGCGCCGCAGGCAGCGCAAAAGCGCTCGTGGATGGGACCGCTGGCCGGCCTCGCAGCTGGCCTCGGCCTGGCAGCCCTCGCCTCGCACTTCGGTTTTGGTGAGGAACTCGCCTCGATGCTGCTCATCGGCCTCCTGGTGATGGCGGTGATGGTCGTCGTCGGTCTGATCATGCGGCGTCGTGCCGCAGCGCAGGCCGGGCCGGGCGACTTGCGGTACGCAGGTGCCGGGGCCGACAGCCCCGGCAGTCGGCGCAGCTTCGAAGAAGTCGTGCTGCCCGCGTCCAGCGCTCCTGCTGCCGCCGCTGCCCCGGTCGCTGCTGCGGCCCATTCCGGGAGCATCCCCTCGGATTTCGATACGGCTGCCTTCGAGCGGAATGCGAAAGTGAACTTCATTCGCCTGCAGGCGGCGAACGACGCCGGCAACCTCGATGACATCCGCGAATTCACCACGCCGGAGATGTTTGCCGAGATCAGCATGGCCTTCAAGGAGCGCGCTTCGGCGACGCAGGAGACCGACGTCGTCAGCATCGAAGCGACTGTTCTCGACGTGGCCGAGGAAGCGGCGCGTTACATCGTCAGTGTGCGCTTCAATGGCCTGATTCGTGAGCAGGCCAACGCCGCTGCCGAGCCTTTCGACGAGATCTGGCACATGGTCAAGCCACGCGAAGGCCGTGGCGGCTGGACTCTCGCGGGCATCCAGCAGATCCAGTAAGCGGCTTCCCGATCCTTCCCTCTGCGGACGGCGATTCGTTGTCCGCAGCCTTCGCCCCTGACCGGCCCCTTCCGGCAGGGGCTTTTTCGTCGCCCCGTGCGACCACCGTCCGCCAACGGTCATGACTGCCGAGACGACCGTCATGACCGTTCCCCTTCGCCGACCCTTTTTCCCGCGTGCGGGAGAAGGGCGATTCGCGAGTCGCTGACGCGACTTTCACATCAAACGCGCGACGGTCGCACGGCAAACCACAGGCCGAGGGCAAGGATGGCGAACGACAGGGTCGCGATGACGCCACCCCAGAACCAATAGGGCAGCCACAGCGCCTGTGCCATGATCGCCGTGTCGGAAGCATGCGGCTGGCCGTCGATGCTGGCGCTGGCGGAGAACATGTAGTCGACGTCCTGCAGCCAGCTCAGGCAGAGGATGGCGGCGGTCAGGCGCAGGACGAACGTGGCGCCGCGCTCGCTCAGCCAGAGCGCGGCGAGAAGGAACGACAGCGCTGCGCACAGGAGAAAGAGGATGCCGAAAAGGTTGTGCGCCCACAGCGCGACCACCAGCAGGAGGCTGCCGCCGATCAGAGCGAGCAGCGCGCGCGCCAGTCGCGGCCAGCGGCTGAGCATGAGCAGCAGGCTGCCGGCGATGCTCGGTGCAAGCAGGCCGCCAGCGGCGATCAGTGCGCTGTCGAGTCGCCCCGGTATGCCTCGCCAGAGGGCCACTCCCGAACCGTCGGCATGCAGGGCGAAGCTCTCGAAGTGGGCGCCGAGGAGCAGTGCCGTCAATCCATGGCCGAGTTCGTGGGCGCAGGTGGCGAGCAGTGACAATGGGTAGAGGAGCGTCCGGCCATGCGGCAACTGCCAGGTGATGGCGATCAGCAGCAAGACGCCGAGCAGCGAACGCAGTGGCTGCCGGGATTCCGGCACGCCTTGGGCGGTCGCCGCATCGCCGGTGGGCGCAGTCATCGTGGAGCAAGTCCTTGCATTGCCTTGCCTGCTTCGTATAATCCCCGACTCCACCCGGCCTGTTGCCGGGTGTTGACAGCGGGAGTCAGCATGAAGGGTATCCTGAATCTCTTGGCGAAGGCAAAGCTTGTCGAGCTGACCGACGACGAGCGTCCGGCGGTAACCGCGACTCCCGCCGCGTCCGCGGTGGTTCCCACGGAAGCGGTCGCACAGCGCCCGGCAGAGCTCGCGGTGGCGCCGTCGCCGGCAGCCGGTGACCTGCCGTCGCTGGACGAAGCCTGCGCGGAGGTCGAGAGCGAGTCCTTTGCCGACATCTTCGCCGGCGCGGCCATTCCCCCGTCGCCGTATCCGGCCGAGAAGCTGCTGCGACTGCTCGACGGCCTGCGCGCCATGGATGCGGTGACGCGCAAGGCAGCCGTCCTGGCGATGGACGCCGCCGATGACAACTGGCAGATCGACGACTGCCTGCGCGATGCCGAGCTGAAGATTGCCGCGCTCGAGGAGCACAAGAGCAGGCTGGCGGCGCAGATGGAGAGTCGCGAGCGGCAGTCGGCCGCGATCGTCGAGCAGATCAGGCTGACCCTAGACGAGGCGACGGCAGCGATCCGGCAGCAGATCTCCGAACTCGAGCAGTTGCGTGAACGCGAAGTGACGCGCGCCGCGCAGGAAACCACCAGCGTCGAAGCCGGCCTGCGCGCGGCACGCGAGTCGGTGGCGCGGGAGACGCGGCGCATCGACGGCGAGATCGAACGTCTGCGCGAGATCCCCAACAGTTTCAGACCGCCGGCCGCCGGTCACTGAGAGTCGGTCAAGGAGAAGACAGATGGCACAACTGACCCCGCTTGCCAAAGGGCTGATCACGGTGATCGTCATCGGCGTTGCCGGTTCGCTGGCCTGGAACTTCGGCCTCAAGGAGCGCTTCGCCGGCGGTGGCGAGACTGCCACGGACAAGTCCGTCGTCGTCGGCACCGCACCAGAGGCGACGCCGAAACCCCGCGCCGAGGCGCCGGCGAAGGCGGCAGTGCCGGCCGAGGACCGCAACGCACCGCTCGGCAGTGCCGCCAACCCGCTCAAGGTCAGCCTGGTCAGCTTCCACGGTTACGCTCCGGCGCTGGTCGCCAACGGCAACGCGCTGACGACGCAGCCGGGGTCGATCTACGGCAAGCTTGGGGTGCATGTGCGCTTCGTCATCCAGGACGACATCCCGACCTTGGCCACCATCTTCGAATCCGGGGCGGCGCAATGTGCCTGGCGGACCTCGGATTTCTGGGCGCAGGAGCAGCCGAACCTGCGCAATGCCGGCCTCGACGGTCGGGCGGTGATGATCGTCGACAACACGCAGGGCGGCGATGCGGTCATCGCCCGGGATCCGGCGGTGAAGGCGGTCGAGGACCTGGCCGGGCGGAGCGTCGCGCTGCTGCAGTTCACTCCCTCGCACGGCATGCTGATCGACGCCATCGACAACTCGTCGCTGACCGCGCGCCGCAAGGACAGCGTCAAGATGGTGTTCATCAACGCCGAGGAAGGAACCGCCGGCGTTCGCGCCGCGCTCGAATCCGCTGCGGTCGACGCGGCGGTACTCTGGGATCCCGATCTCGCGCTCGCACTGCGCAACGTCAAGGGCGCGCACGTCGTCTATTCGACGAAGACGGCGACCAACCTGATCTTCGACGTCATGGTCTGCGACTCGCGCCTGCTGGCCAAGCCGGAAGGGCAGGCGGTGGTGCAGAAGTTCGTCGCCGGCTGGATGGACGGGGTGCTGGCGGCGCGTGCCAATCCGGACAATGCGGTCGACGCGCTGGTGCGGACGCAGGAGTTCTTCAAGCTGCTCGCCGACAAGGAAGGCAAGCCCTTCGTCAGGAGCCTGTTCTCCAACCTGGTATGGACCGGTGTCGAGGATAACGCCCGGATCCTCGGGCTCGCCGGCGGTACCAACCACTATGAGCGGGTCTACAAGCGATTCGACGAGATCTACCGCAAGGCGGGGGCGCTGGCGAATCCCAAGTCGCCGGTGATCGCGCCGCAGGACAGCTTCGATTATCGCTTCATCAAGGCGCTTCTGGCCGAGAACAGGGCGGCGGCGGAGGCGGCTGCGAAGCCCCAGGAGACCTTTACCCAGTCGGCGCTGAGCGAGGCGACACAGAAGCAGGCGATGGTCACCAAGCCGGTGACCGTCGGCTTTGCCTCGGGCAGTGCGGAATTGACGAAGCGCGCGCAGAAGACGGTCGACAGCGAGATGGTGCCGTTCATCGAGAACAACGGCAAGGCGTATTTCGAGGTGAGCGGCAATTCGGACTCGACCGGTGCCCGTGAGACGAATCTGCGCCTCTCGGCGGCGCGCGCGCGCGCCGTCGTCGACTACCTGGTGACGCAGTGGGAGTTTCCGCGCGAGCGCTTCAAGATCGTCGGCAATGGCCCGGATCGGCCGCTGTGTGTCGAAGCCAGCGCCGCTGCCGAGGGGCTGACGATCGAGGATTGTCGGGCCATGAACCGGACGACGCGGGTGGCCGTGTACGGCGGCCGCTGACGGCCCAAGCGGTGATCGCCGGCAGATGAGCGAGTTCTGGAATCCATACGCGGCACTGGCCGGCCGGCAGCGGCGGCTGCTGGGCGTCGCCGCGGTCGCCGCGGTGCTGCTGCTGTGGAGCTTGCTGGCGCTTTCGGGTCTGGTCAGTGCGACGAAGCTGCCGGCGCCGTGGGACGTTCTGGCCGCGCTGGCCTATCTCGGCTGGCATGAAGGGCAGAGCATGCTGCTCACGGCGACGCTCTGGTCGGTCGGTCGCCTGCTCGTCGCCGGTGCGCTGGTGATCGTCATCGGCATTCCCGTCGGCATCGCCATGGGCGCCGCGCCACGGGTGAATGCGGTCCTCTCGCCACTGGTCGACCCCTTCCGTTCGGCGCCGGTGGTGGCGCTGCTGCCGATCCTCGTGATGTGGCTGGGAATCGGCGAGACGATGAAGATCGCCTTCCTGTGCATCGGCGCC